>Ga0208958_1001887_pt1 | contig 19392 bp, 17 predicted proteins | sample RifOxyB1_FD_184032 | JGI IMG/M metagenome (GOLD analysis project Ga0208958, IMG submission 184032) | Soil microbial communities from Rifle, Colorado - Rifle Oxygen_injection B1 (SPAdes) | ecosystem: Environmental > Terrestrial > Deep subsurface > Rock core/Sediment | place: Rifle, Colorado... | reverse complement strand
CGTAAAGAGTTGTTTGATTCGAATCATGATGATTTGCCGGATGATCTGGCCCTGCGATTTAATTTGGGATTGGAGCCAACTGATCCGCAAGATGCTCACGATAACAGGGATGCCGATTCCCGAGATAATTATTATGAAATCAAACATGATTTGCCGATCAACTTTAATAACGACAAGTTGTTTAATCTGGTTTCCCAGACTTATGAATTAACTTCGCTTGGTAAACATAACGGGCGAAGTTGTTATCGTTTGCAGGTGCGGGATTTTAAAGAAGTCAATACGATTAATAAACAGACCATTATAAAAGTTTATATTAAAGAGAAAACTCTACTTAGCGAACGGTTATACTTAAGGACGTCGGAGAAAGTTATCGCCAATGGAGTAGATGCAATTTTTAATGATGATGAATTGATAGGAAATTAGAATAAGCAAGGTGGGTCCTTATGAAAAATTTATCACTTCTTCTAACTGTGTTTTCTTTGTTCTTGGTATCGGCTTGTAATGATCAGGCCAAAAGAGGTAATCTTGCCGTTAACAATCAGGGATTCGTTGATAATATGACGAAAACGACCTGGATTGCCGCCGATGACAATCAACCTCCAAAGTTGGATATGCAGGTATCCAAAGGTGGACAAGAATTGGCTTCGTTTGAAGATAATGTATTTAGCAGGAAAGAGGCGGTCAGTCTCTTAGTCGGGGATGTTATCAATTTTAACATGTCTCAAACTACCGATGACAAAGATCTTCCATCCTTGCTTCAATACGATGTGACCATTACCCATCCCAGTGGAGCGATTGAGAAACGTACCAGCGGTTTTTTTAACATAACGATGCAAACTGCGGGTAGATTAGAGGTGTTGGTTAAAGTAAGTGATAGTAACTCAAAAGTTACGAGCAAGAATTTTGTATTTTATGTCAGTTGCTCTGATGCCCAGAAATATTCGCTCATCGGGGATGAAAGTTTTGGTCAATCGATCATAAACCACGGCAGTCAGATAACTCCTGATAGTATTTTTAATTTCTTCAATTTTAATGTGTCTGGTCTGGCGATTGATTCTCCCAGTCTGGCATCAGGAGGATACTCATATATATTTGACTTTAATGGTGATGGAATGTTTGACACCAACTGGATCGCAGTTCCAGGTAATATCATCAAGGAGTATGTAGTTTATCGAGGACTACAAGACGTCAGTATAAAGATCAAGGATAAAACTTGCCAGGTTGAGAAACGGGTGGTGATTAAAAATGTTAATTTTGGCCAGACCAATTGCCAACCAAACAATATACCGTGGGAAGATGGAATTATTAACGTTCCTGCTCCCGCAGCTAGTAATTGTGGCACCAATTTAATTGGCGGCTATTTGTTTATTCAAGGTGAGATCGAGGATGTGGCATTGATTGAACCTACCAAGCAGGTGATGGTGTCACAGCAGGCAGTCCCAACCCCTGGGTCTCCCAAGTATATGACGTGCACCATGCAGTTTAGTAATCCTACAGCTGGTTTGAATTCGACCCAGAAAGCAACCCTGTTAGTAAAAGGGGTTAATAAATATAATCATGGAATTGCCGGCAAAAAGGAACACGGACTGGAAGTTCGCTTTAGTAATATTGACGCCAACGTATTAGCTGATAATATAGGTATGGTGGTTGCCTTTAATTCCGCCACTGCTCAAAATGCGGTGTTTGAGAAAGTTCAATATTATACTGACGAGGAACCGGATGCTGTCGGTAAAAAACAAAGAATTTATTCCATGTATGACAGTAATGGCAACGGACAAATTGTAGATGATGAGTGTCAATACCAATTGGCCTTCCAGCCGATGAATGGTTTTGGGGTCTGTGGGGTTGCTGGTGGTAGTTGGGGCGTAGTGGTTTATGGTTCCTACAGCTGTAATGCTTTAAAAACCTCCGATGCCAAGTATTTTGCTAAACTCAATAAGGGTGAATTTCATTGTTTGATTAATAGTGTTCCTCCGTGCCCGGTTGGCGGTGGAGGCAGTGGTGGACTTCCCCCACGATTGGAATAAACTGTTTTTAAAGGTGAAAGGTTGAAATAAGATGTATAGCACACGTTATTTTGGTTTGCTTTTATTAATCAATTTGATGATGATCATGTCATGTCAGGAGCAAAAATCGCCCTTGCTTCCACTGGTGCAAGAGGGGTTGAAGGCGAATCAAAAAACCGTAACTTTAAAAATGAACAATTACTGTTTGAACGCTAGCATGGAAGCCAGTGGTTTTTTCGCTATCAATATGTCTATGAAGGTGGAAGACGGTGGCGCCTATATTGATTTTGACCGGGATGGTATTCCCAATTATCGTGATGAAGGCATTGCCTTGAATATTGCCTTGGACGACGGAGATTCCAACGATGATGGTTACTCTGACCTGATGATTTTCCTGGCTGGAATTTCTGCCCCGGAGCAAGTCCATTTGCAAAGCAAGTGCGAGGATCATACAGCAGATTCCGATCATGATGGGCTGACCGATTGTGAGGAAACTCTTTTGAAAACCAGCTTGGTTAATTTTGATACGGATGGTGACGGGATACCGGATTATTTGGAAGTCCGGTTTGGTCTGGACCCGCTGGATGCCATCGATGCTTCGCTGGATACAGATGGTGACGGGGTCAACAACTTTAATGAAGTTAAGGCCAATACCCCGGTCGATGAATCAAACCATAATGGAATCATCAAAGCGCTGGAAATGAAATACGACACTTTTCAAACTACCACTCTACCTCAGGTTTGTTATTCATACCAGATCAGTAACGTTTCTATCGTAGCGTCCAGTAATGCCAATATGATCAGACTTTATTTTATAGAAAAACAAAAAACCAATTTGAATAATACCACGTTGAAGATTATCAATCTCCAGATTGATCCTTCGGTCTTAAGTCATGCAACTTTGGAATTTAATTTTGATGATTATTAAATAAGGACGTACGTGACATGAAATTGTTTAACATCTTAACCATTTTTCTTTTTATCTTGATGTACAGTTGCCGGGATAAACTCAAGCCGCTTTCCCGGGGATCGGAAATCAATTTGAAGGAAATCACGGTGGAAGCGGATTTTTGTACGATCAATCCGGAACTGTCGAAGTCCTTTTTAAAATTCATTTATGTCATCGATAAATCAGGAAGCAATCGAAGTAATCCAGGAACTGATCCCACCGGTAGCAGGCGATATGATAATTTGATCCAGTTTGTAAATGCCGGGTCCAGCGATGATGCGGTTTTTTATTCACTTATTAATTTTTCCACGGAGTCGTCATTGGTTTCTGATTTTGTCACTCGCAACACTTTTGATAGTACGGCCCGAAATCAAAGGAATTTGACGAACCCTCCCGCACCGGCTATCTCCAACGATGACGGCTGGACCAATTATGGCCATACCCTAGACCGGATCAGGTCACTCATTGTAAATGATGTCAATAGATCCAAAGAGGCGTTAGGCCAGGTGGTTTCTTCCCATTATGTGATCTTTTTTCTAAGTGATGGAATGCCCACCGACGAGTTTGGCAATGCGCTTACCGAGGAACAAATCCAAAATAATTTGCTACCTAAGATTGATTCCATCTCCAACTTGAAAACAACCACAGATAATGATTTTGACAAATGGATTGAGTCGATTAAATTTTCAACTGGATATTATTACAATACCACAGTCGATGCGACCGCCGTGCGTATCTTGGAAGATATGGCCGCTCGAGGAAATGGTGAAGCCCATACTTTTGCCGATGGACAGGCCGTAGATTATACCAAATTTACCCTACCCGAAAGGTACGTTAAACACGCCTTAAAAGAGGTTTTTGTTATCAATAGCAGCACCGTATGGGAAGATGAATTACTGAGATTTGATTATGACGGTGATGGTATCTCCGATGCGCAGGAATTTTCCTTGGGCTCTAATCCCGATCTTGCTGACAGCGATTTAAATGGAGTGTCTGACGGGGTGGAATATATTGTTACAGGTATGCCCTGTGCACATCCCCAATGTGATTCATCCGGTGCCAACCCCTTTCACAGTTGTATTGCTTATATCAAGGATGACTGGACCTTTGGTGACTTAGATAAATATCTTGATTCGGATGGAGACCTGCTGAATAACTGCGAAGAAAAGGCCTTGATCGGGAGTGATATTTTTAAATTTGATACCAATGATGATTGGATAACGGATTATTTGGCCTTGCGAAGTAAGGGAGCCATTTCAATTTTAGCGGACCCCAAGGTATCTGGACGATTATTGGATCCGGATGCTGACGGTGTAACTAATTATTACGAGTTAAAGTACCATACTCCCTGGGCCATCAGGAACGCCATTATCCCTGAGCGATTCAAACCTTACCAGTATAAGCTAACTCAAACCACTAAGGAATTGTCCAGAACGTGTTACAACCTGGTGGTAAATCCGGTAATGGTTTATGACGACCAGAATCTTATTCAACTTCATATCTTGGAAAAAAGTGCGATCATTGATAATCGAAAATTTCTTCGAGTTATTCAGCAACGGGCAAGCGGGCCAGTGCTTAAAATCGATATCCGCTAAGCTAAACATGAAAATTGGGATCGTGAGTGGAAGAGTAGTAGGCATTTTTTTGATGTGCATTAGATTTTTGTGGTAACTGCTTGATGCTGACCTGAGGCATTGGATAATTGTGAGCAAAAAAAAATAATTGTTAAAACTTTGTTAAATTAATGTATTAATTAGTAATTATTTTGGAAATAATACACTATAAGTAGGGAACCAATTTATGGTTCCTTTATTTTGTTGCGAGGCAGTAATTTTAATATTTAATATTTAACAATAATATATATTACCTATTAAATTGGGGGGTACGGATGAATGTTTTTAAAAAATTAAATTTTTTGATGATCGTTTTGAGTTTAGGTTTGAGCTTTGGATGTAATCAACAACCAAAGAGTGACAGTAGCGAAGCGAAGCTAGTCCAAGGTGAAGTGGGTCTTACCAGCAATGCCGTGAGTAGTCCTATGGTGACGAACACCCAAACATCTTTTTTGGAAAAAGATTTGACCAACGCTAATAATGATTTTGCCTTTAATCTTTATCGTAGTTTGGAATCCAAAGCGGGAAATATTTTTCTTTCCCCCTATAGCATTTCAGTGGCCTTGAGTATGGCTTACGTTGGGGCCAATAGTACTACGCGAGATCAAATGAGCAAGGTCTTGGGATTACCGTTGACTGGAGAATTTGCGCAATCCTTTTCTGCCTTGCAAGAACGCTTGAAAGCTGTTGCCGGTAAAAATGACATTGAGTTGTTGATCGCTAATGCATTGTGGACCGAGGCTTCCTATCCATTATCAGAAAGCTTTCTAGATGTTATGAAAAAACATTATGCTTCAATGATTTACCCAGCAGATTTCAAAATGAACTTTGAAAAAGAAAGACTTAAAATTAATGAATGGGTGGAAATTCAAACCAAGGACAGGATTAAACAGCTTATTCCTGCAGGGGTATTAGATGAACTCACGCGCGTGGTTTTAACTAATGCCATTTATTTTAAAGGCGTTTGGAAAACTCAATTTGCTAAAGCTTCTACCCAAGAAAAAGACTTTTTTATTTCTAGTGATATGAGTAAGGAAATATCCATGATGAATCACACCGGTTCATTTAACTATTTTGAAGATAATAATATTCAAATGGTAGAGCTGCCATACAAAGGAAATGATTTGTCCATGGTAGTCTTGTTACCTCAAGAGAAAAATGGGATTAAAGCATTAGAAAAAAGAATCAATAGGGAAAATTGGTTGAATAATTATGATAAAATGAGAAATCAAAAAATTATATTATTCCTTCCTAAATTTTCGGCTACTGAGCAATTTCAATTAAAAGATACTTTGGCGAACATGGGGATGCCCGAGGCCTTTACGATGAAAGCTGATTTCTCTGGGATGGACGGCACTAAAGATTTATATATTGGCGAAGTTGTTCACAAAGCATTTATTGATGTCAATGAAGAGGGAAGTGAAGCTGCTGCGGCAACTGCAGTGGTGATGCAAACCAAATCAATGGCTTCCAATCACGTACCGCTTCCAGTCTTTATGGCGGATCATCCATTTATTTTTATGATTGTTCACAATCATACCAAGAGTATTTTGTTCATGGGAAGATTTGCTAAACCATAAAACTATCATTGGTAGTGCGTAAAAAATTTAAGGTTTAATCCATCATGTTTTTCGTCGAGAAGCATGATGGATTAACACTGAAATCAGGCAGTTTAATTTTCTTGATAAAGAAAGTTGCTATAAACGAATAAGTAAAATTGGTGAAATTTTAAAGACCGGGAAACAAATTTATATTGGTGGATGGGGAATTTAACTGGGCCCAGGATTCAACAAGAACGGCAATATGTTTTTCTTTTATAACAACCGAGTTCTGCAATTCATGGTTATCGCAAACGAACATGGGCTTTGCTTTGATGCCTTCTCTGGTGCTGAAAAACCATGCCCACGACACCCGTTTCCAATTAAAAAGTAAGCAAGGATAAATTGTAAAATTATTCAGGTCTATGGTACTGTTAAAACGAGTATGGCAGTAGGGTTTTGCCATTCGCTTGGCTTATTGATTTTCGCTTTAAAGTTTCCTAAAATTTTCTGTCCGGGAAGTGTGCTGGGATTTAAATACTGATCCATTTTTTCAAGTCCAAAATCCTTGATGGCTTTTCTTTTATTACAATTGGAACAATAAAGGTTAATGTTAGATACGTCATTGGTGCCGCCCATGGCAAAAGGGATGATGTGCTCATATTCTAGATTATGGGTAGATTTACAATTTTCACATTCTCCATTTGCCCGCTTATAAACGATATCTTTCACTTTTCTGGGAATATAACGACTGTTTTTTATCGGGACATTTTTAGTCTTTCTTTTAACTTCCACTTTTTGATTGATATAACTATCTGCCATTAATGAAATGATTTTATCCAAATCCTGTTCTTTCGTTAAGCTTTTGATTTTTTCTAGCTTGTGTAATGTTTCATTGGAAAGATTGACATGCACTCTGGACGAATTATTGGAGGTTTTTTGAATAATGGTCCTGCTCGGGGTTTTTAATACGCCATAATTTTTTTTAAGTTTAAAGATTTTTTCTTCGCATTCACTTTTAGTGATATTGGTGATCTCTGCAAAAATCTCAAGCTGTTTTTCTTTGGAATTGATCTTGGCATCTTTGAACAGACTGCTGGCTAGATTGATATTGGACAGGGATAGTGAACCATTATCCACATGTTTTTTTAGCTCAGGTAATTTTCTGATCACTCGCATAGAGTTGATTCTGCGCCAAGCTTGCTGTTCGCTGTAATTTAACTCTTTTAAACAATAATCAAAAAGAGATTTATATCCAAGGTCACTGTAGAGTTTTCTTCTTTCAATTTCTTCAAGATGAGCAAGGATGACCGACAGCAGTTTTTGTTCTTCTCTTATGAGGTTTTTGGTTTTAACAAGTAGTTCTTTGTCACTATAGTTTTTAATATTCATCTGCTTTCCTCGGGTATGAGTTTGCTCAAATATAATAGCCAATTGCCTTATTCTGTAGGCTTTATGGCTGGTGTTTTAAAATGTTTTTCAAAAAAATCTTACAGTGAAAAATATTTTTATTACTCAAATTTATGCTTTGCTTTTATTTGATAAGCAAACTTTGCAATACACTTCCCGGATAAGTACAAACTTGAGACGTAAAGAAAATTTTTTAAATATCTTTTGATATCAGATTAAAATGAAAAATAAGTACATTTATAAGTAAAAATAAACTGACTAAGACAATCTTATCCACCCGTCCAGGAAAGGTGGATAACTTATTAAGTATTTTTTATATTGGTATCCCTAAAATCTTTCTTGCTTCCTCGGGAGAAGCCACTTCTCGTCCAAGCTCTCTAGATAATTTAGCTACTCGCTCTACAAATTGGGCGTTACTTTTGGCGAGTTCGCCTTTTTTATAATAGATATTATCTTCAAAACCTACGCGCACATGCCCACCCATCAGTATTGCCATAGTGGATAAAGGAAGTTGATATCTTCCAATACCGGCCACTGTCCATGATTGGTTTTTGTCGATGCGATCCACGAATTGAATTAAATTTTTGATTTCGCCACTGGCCCCTCCGGGAACACCGAGCACGAAATCCATATGATATTTTTCAGGGATAAGACCTTTTTTTATAAACCGAGGTATTGCTTCAAGCATCCCAAGATCAAAAATTTCTAGTTCGGCTAAAATATTATTTTCCTTGATACCGCTGGCAATCGCTGTAATAATTTCGGTGGTGTTTTCAAAAACCTCATCACCAAAATTCATAGTGCCCATCGATAAAGTTGCCATTTCGGGTTTTAGATTGAGAGGAGCACATCTAAGTTTAGCGGGAGTACCAACGGCCCCTCCAGTTGAAAATTGGATGATTGGATTACATAGTTTCTTGATTTTAGTCGTGACCTCTTTAAAAATTTCCGGATCTTGACTGGGCCTGCCTGATTTATCCCGGACGTGAAGGTGAACAATACTGGCCCCTGCATCCACAGCTTCTTTGGCTGCCATGGCAATTTCATCCGGAGTGGTTGGGAGCTTGTCAAAATCTTTTTTGTCGATTTCAGCTCCGATCATGGCGGCTGAGATAATTAATTTTTCCATATTAAGTCCTTATAGGTATTTTTGTTTAAGTAAATCTAGGGTTTCTCCAATCGTATTAGCAACGTAATCAAGATCTTTATCGGTGTGTCTATAAGCTATGTAGCCGTGGTGATATGGTTGAAGAAATACGCCTCGGCGAATGAGTTCAGTATAAAAATCGACTCTTATTTTTTTATAAAGATTCTGACTGTCCTTATTAAAGGTGATAAAGGGCATAAGTGGCGCACCTGAGAGAGTACAGTCAATGGGTGAATCGCTAATAATTTTTTGAACTTTATTTCCAAATCGAGTTCCTCGCTCTTTAATTTTATCAATTACTTTTTCCCGCTCCATTATTTCAATGACTTTAAGGGCAGCTACCTGCGAGAGACTATTGGGGAAAAATGTCGAGCTGATAAAAGCCTTTTCTCTATACATGTCCATAAATTCTTTTTTTCCCACGACGGCGCCAATGGAGTAACCGTTACCAAGGGCCTTGCCAAATACTGATACATCAGGAGTGACTCCTAATACCTTTTGGGCCCCACCTAAGTTAAATCTGAATCCACTTCTTATTTCATCAAAAATTAAAACACATTTATGATGAGTCGCCATTTTTCTAATTTCTTCTAAAAATCCCGGTTTTGGCATTTCTACTTCATGGGCCAGTGGGTGACCAATGGGGGTGATAATAATAGCGGCTAAATCATTTTTATGAGTTTCAATGAGCTTGGTTACTTCATCGAGATTGTTATAGTGAAATTCGTGAATATCTTCATACAATTTTTCTGGAACTCCACCTTTGACTTCTACGCACCAGTCGTGCCAGCCGTGATAACCGCAGCGAAGAATTTTTTTCTTTTGGGTATAGGCCCTGGCAATTCTTATCGCCGCAGTGGTGCCATCTGAACCGGTTTTTACAAAAACCACTTGTTCACATGAAGGAATTAGTTCGCTTAGTTTTTTTGCCAGGCGGTTTTGCACTTCTTGAGTTAGCGACATGCAAAATCCTTTTTCTTGGATTTGTTTAATAACAGCATCATCGACTTCTTTTTCCCTATGTCCTAAAATAATCGGGCCATAAGCACAAAGCATATCAATGTATTTGTTTCCATCCACATCATAAACATTTCCACCTTCTCCTTTATCAAAAAAGATCGGGTATTCGCCCACTACAAAATTATAAGGTCTTCTGATTCCCAAAACTCCGCCTGGAACTAGTTTTTGAGCTTCCTCGAAGAGTTTATTAGATTTGGTAAGATTTAGTTTTTCAGTCATGATTTTGCTCCTTTTAGTTCAACCATTTTGTTGGCCACGTAGCTAGCGACGTGACTTGGCAGAGTCCCTGGGCCAAAGCCTGCATCAAAGCCTAGTTCGATGGCGAGATCATTATTTATGCGCGGTCCTCCTGCGATAATAAGAAAGCGGTTACGTAGTTTTTCTGCCTCTAGCATTTCAATAAATTCGGTAAAATTTCTGATGTGGGCATCTTTTTGAGTCACCGTTTGGCTGATTAAAATAGCATCAGCTTTATAATCCAGCGCTGCTTTGATTAGTGCTTCGGGTGGAACCTGGCTACCAAGATTATAGGCTTCAATTTCAGGATATCTCTCCAGTCCGTAATCCATGTTATAACCTTTCATGTTCATAATAGCATCGATGCCTACGGTGTGAGCATCTGTACCAATGGTGGCCCCGATTATAACCAGTTTTCGATTGATTTTTTCTTTTATTAAGGCATTGATTTGGTAAAAATTCATTTCCTTGATTTGCACTTCGGTAGCTTCTATTTCGTCATAGTTAAGGGTGGGAATGGCCTTGGCAAAAGCTACAAAATAAGTAAAACCGTCAGTGAGTTTTTTCGCTGAAGCAATCGATACATCAACGAGGTTAAGTTTGGTTAAATATACTTCCGCAGCTTTCTTGGCGCGGGCCGAGTTTTCTACAGGAAGCGTAAATGCCAACTGGATAACTCCATCATTCATAGTATCGCCATATGGTTTAATAAGATTTTTACTTGTCACGTTTGCCTCCAGTTTTTAGCGCGTCCATTATAGGATTTGAGTATGTGGGAGATTTTTTGAAAACACCAGATCCTCCTTTACCGCCTTCAATAGGTCTTTTTATTCCGGCAAAGAGTCCATCTGATATAGCAGTCATCAGTCCGATTTTTTCAACTTTTATTAAAAATGCTTCAGTTTCATCTAAAACAGTCTTAGCACGATTTTCTATAAAGCCACCTTTTTTAAACTCAATTTCATCACCTAAATTTTTGGCAATATTAAAAACGTAATTGATGGAATCAAGTGCTTGATAACGATCTTGCATAAGAGGTGTGTGAATAGCTTCAGTTAAGATACCAGCCAGGTGAATTCCTTGATTGGTGGTAATGGAAGCTAGGTTAAACATGGTATCCATTGCATGGGAAAAGAAGATATCAGTTTTTTTGTATTTAGTGGGTGGCATATATTTAAGCGGTGAGTTTGGAAAAAGTTCTCTTGCCAGCTGAGCATGGGCCAATTCATAAAGGAAAGCATTTTCTACGCTGGGGTTTATTTCATAAGCATGCCCCAGACCCAGTAACTCGGGCGTTAAATGGGCATTGACTCCCATGGCTTCGTTGATAAGTTGGCTGGCAGTAACGGTGTGAGCACTTTCGATGGCATCGGAGGTGGTTAAATAATTATCTTCTCCGGTGTTTATGATGATAGAGGCCCTGGAACAAATGAGGCGGCTCATATACTGATCAACAAAAGTTCTCTTCATGTTGATATCTCGAAATAAAATTCCATACATCGAATCATTTAAAAGCATGTCAAGATCTTCCATGGCCGCACAGGCAGCAATTTCCGACATACAAAGACCGGATGAATAATTAACCAGACGTACGTAGCGTCCGCGTTTTTTCATAGATTTGTCGAGGGCCTTTCTCATAATTTTGAAGTTTTCTTGAGTGGCATAGGTCCCGCCAAAACCTTCGGTGGTTGCGCCGTAGGGAATATAGTCAAGTAGTGATTGAGCAGTGGAGCGAATAACCGCAATAATATCTGCACCAGAATCAACCGCACTTTCCGCTTGGACCCGGTCTTCGTAAATGTTTCCCGTCGCGACGATTAAATATTTCCAAGGGGTAGGGGGAACTGGGCATTCAATTTGTTTTTTAAGTTTTTTATTATACGTGCTATCCAGGGCGTGAATGGCTTTTTTGGATAAATCTTTTTCAATTTTTAAAGAATCTACATCAAGTACATTTAAGGTATCTTTGAAAGAGAGATGGTTTTGATCAAGCAGTTCGGCAGTCGTTTGCACATCTCTTTTAGACAAGACCATGGCCTTGGCAAAATACTTTGAAACTCCTTCATTTAAACCGACTTCCGCGCGCAGTTTTTCAATGATCTTATTGGGTAGGGGGGTTTTATCTTCATCAACACCGTCAACCCCATAAAGTCGAAGCACCGTTCGTTCTACGGATTCAGTGGAGTGTTCATCTACAAACTTTTGAACATCGTTGGCGATAGATTTCGCTATAGTCTTTACCGTTTCAACTTGTGACTTATCCAGATTGATCCTTGCCATAATTTATCCTTTTATTTTTTTACTGATACTTTGTTTAATATTTTCGTTTTTTATAAAATGTCTGGCGATAAGCAATGCCATGGTTCCTTCCTTGGCAATGTAAGTTTTATCGCCACTAACTTTTTCAACTTTAAAGGGCATGTTGTTTAGTAAATCACTGAGTGTGTTAATAGAATTAAAAATGTTTTGATTAACGTCTTTCATCTTATAAAGATTAAGATTTTTAATTTTGATAATTTCTGGATATTGAGTGGTACAAAAAAACAATACGTTCTTATGGTTGAAATATTTAAGGAAGATAGTGGAGAGATCTTTCCCTGCCAAAGGATTGGTGGTTTGAAATAATTCATCCACTAAGACCACACTGCCTGCCGTGAAATCTTTGGAGAAAAAATCCAGTTCTTCGCCGAAACTGGATAAGTTGCTGGCAATAGTACCAGATGATTTTAAATGAATTTTTACATTACTAGGGATTGAGGTAATAAGCTTTTTGGCAGGAACGGGAAGGCCTAGACTTACTAGAAAAGATAGAAAGTAGATGGTCTTTAACACTGAAGTTTTTCCGGCCATGTTGGCACCAAATAATACGTTAGAGCCTTTGTTTAAATTTATATTCAGGGGAACATATTGCTTTTCTCTTTTATTTTGGATGGCTGGTAAAATTCCCTCGGCAACTTCAAAACGAAGGGTCTTAGATATTTCAGGTAAAATAAGTTTATGCTTTTTCATGCAAAATAAAAGGATATATTGGTAGGTAAGTTTAACTCGCTCCTCATACTTTAGCGTAATAATTTTTTGTTTTTTGAAAATCGCCATGTTTAGCTTGGAGATGATTTGTTGGTAGTATGAAGAAATTATTTTTTCCATCTTTTCTTTTTTGGCAATTTCTTCAGTTAAATATTTCGGAGGAATGTATTCAATGAGTTGGTGATCATTATTTTTGACGGTTTTTAAAAGAGATGATTTTTTGATTTTTTCAAGTGCACTATGATCAGGTGATATTTCTTTAGGCCAAGGGTAAATCATTTTTAAGTTTGTATCATTAAATATTTCATTTTCATATCGTTTGGAAAGTTCATCAATGGAGCTTTCTAGATCTTGTATCTGTTTTTTTAATTGATCGATTTTGGTATCGGATTTTAGGCATCCCTTTCGGGCATCGAGATAAATATCGATTTGGTCAGTTAGTTTTTGCAAAGAGGGAATTTCTTTTTTGGAAAAAGATTCGATCTCAATAAGTTCAATATTTTTTTTCAGAAAATAATAAAGAGATAGAAGTCCCGCTTGATTGATGGTTTTTTGCTCAATCATAGGAAGGACCCAATCAAGGTTAGGTAGCTCTTTGGAGAGGTTCATTATTTTTTCAAGATTTGGTATTGCTTTATTTAAAAGGTTAAGTTCCTGGTAGAATTTCTGAGCATGCGTTTTACCCAGGTGATCCAAAACTTTATAAGGGAGTATCGGTACGTCAATATTAAAGAGTTCAAGGTATTGAAAAATACCTATTTCTCTTCCAAGCTCGAGGTCTTGTTGGTAGCTTTTATATTCTAACTTCATCAAGTGCCTCTTCGCGGAAAAGATTATAGACCGGAACATTTTCAGGAAGAAAGATATCGGATTTTTTGGAAGTTTCTTCTCTTAAAAAAATACCGCTTAATTTGACTTTGTTTAAAAGCAGTTTTTTGATAGTGTCGTCTTTGAACTGTGGAATATTGGAGATCATCTCTTGAGTAAAAGAATCAAGGATGAGAGTCAAGTTTTTAAATGGCGAAAGTATCTCCCACAAATGATTGGTTAAGGCCCCATTTAAATAGATGTAAATCTTTTTAGCAGCGTTTTCTTTCAGCTTGATCAAAAGATTTTTATCTAAAAAAGAAATTTCTAAACCCTTGTAGATAATATTTAAGGATTCATCAAAAATAATGGTTTTGTACCTGTCGCTTGAAATCTTTTTAATAAATGATTTTATTTGGGGAATAACCACATCATAAGTAAGTGGTCGAATTAAATTTTTAATTTTTTTAATTTGCTCAAGTCTTTGAGTTATCAGTAGGGAAAAATAAAACTCATCACTGATTTCCTCGGAGGCTATAAACTGGCGATCAATAGAGCCATCCAGCAAGATATTGGCCTGGTCAAAATAACTTCCGATAAACTCCTTAATCTTTAAAATTTCTTCTTTTTCATTTGGTCCTTCCAGTACTACGGGTAGATTGCCATGTGTACAAGAGAGAACATATATTTTTTTAAAATTAGGAGGGGAAAAAATTTTAACAATATCGTAGAGCCCATCCAGCTCTTTAAGACGGTTTTGTTCAGTGACAAAATAATCGCCCTTTTTTACCACAATTTTGGGTTTGATATGATTTTCCAGGGAATCAAAGTCCTCACCATTTACACCGATGGATAGTAAAACAGTATTGATCTTTTTTATGCCAAGCTTGGCATAAACGAAATTAAAAGCAGTGGTTTTTCCTGCATTTTTGTCAGATCCAATGAAGCAGATTGTGTGAAGTTTTTTCATGTTTATGAATCAGGTCTGCATTAGCATAACTAAGCAGACCTAAAGTTTTATTTAAACGTATTGTTCTTCAAACAGTTTTCTAAGTTCTGGATGTTTTCTGATTACGTCTAGAGCAATTTCATCGTGGTTTGGTGCATATCCGTTTCCAATAATGAGTAGGGCATTGGAACCGATGCCTTCGGCGCCAAGAGCCGCTTTGGTAAAGCTTGTGGCCATGGTAAAGAAATAAACAGTTCCAGAATCTTTGGAGCAGATAATGGAAGACATCTCGGTATCATTGACAGGAGCACAGTTAATAACCAAATCTGCCATTTCACCATCTGTAACTTTTCTTACTGCCTCAAAACAAGCTACGGGACTTTGGGCATTAACTTGTAAAACTTCGTCGCAATAGCCAAGAGTTTTTATTTTTTGAATACCTTTTTCACTTGGTTGAATAGCAATCAATTTACCAGAATTTCCCAGTATATCTCTGGCAACCGCACAACAAATAGAACCGGATTTTCCACCAGCACCAATAATGACCACATTCATTCCCGGCTTGACCAGATTTTTTGCCTGAGCTGGAGCTCCGGCAACGTCGAGTACTGCTAGTGCCAATGTTTCTGGCATATCACTTGGAATTTTTGCCAGAATTCCTGAATCAAACAATACGGCATGACCTTTAATTTTTACTTGGTCTCGCTCTGGAAAGATTTCAATTATTTTATCGATTTTAAGTGGAGTGAGGGAGAGAGATACTAAACTGGCTATTTTATCACCCACTTTAAGATTTTTCTTATTGGAGTAATTAGGGCCTATTTCTTTAACGGTACCCAGAAGCATCCCACCTGAGCCTGTTACGGGATTTTGTTGCTTACCTCGTTCAGCTACAATTCCTTTGATCATTTCGCCAACTTTACTTATATCACCACCGCAAGCCTCTTTCATTTGTCTAAAGGAAGCAGAATCAACATTTAAAGTGTCTACATCAATTAGAATTTCGTTATCAAAAATAGGCAGACTATTGTCCACTTTTTTAGCATTTTGCGGAAGAGCATTCGCTGGACTAATAACTCTGTGTGTTCCAAATCTACAACCACCATTTCTCATGAGGCCTCCTTAAATTTAAAAATTAATCATTATATACAAAAGTGGATAGAGACTACACTAGTAGGCATAAAAAAGGAATGAGAATTACTAATATTTCATTGGATGGCTCGGTGTGTCGAAATGATTTTCATATTGAATTAATGTAACATTATTCCTAGAATATTTAAATCGGATTAACAGGAGATAATTTTGTGAATGATAAAAAGGCCATGAAAAAACGCAAGGAGCGCGAAGAAAGAATCAGACTTGGTAAGGGGAAAACCGATTTGCCGAAGGGGTTTACCAAAGCAGAAAAGAAAAAAGGTCTTTTGGGAATCGTACTTATCGTCGTTATGGCCTCGGCAGCTGCCCTTTTAGGTCTTTATCAGTTAAGTCAGTAAAATATATATCCAACCTGAGTGCGTATTGAGGCGATTTATTTAGCAAATTTGGAAAGATCGTTTTCCGTAAAACATCCAATAATTGCATCACCATATTTTTTTTTGATTATATTGAGGCTGGTGGCTTTTATTAAGTCGTTAAGTGCTTGCTGGCACAGTTCATGAGTGTATTTGATTTTATATTTTTGGCAATGCTTGGCAAAGTCAGCACTGGCCTGGGGTATCCCTTTATATGATTTCATTGATAAAAGTTCGCAATCGTTTTGAGAATATTGTTTTTCACAACTGATGATCAGTAAGACAAGTAAAAGTGGCCAGGTTTTATAGATCAAGAATTCCTTCCTTTTTAAGCAAGTCTTTAAAACTGTTTATAAGATCTAAATCATAGTTTCCCAGCTCACTGATTTGTAAATCTTTCAGTGCTTCCTTGGGGCTTAGGTTGGAAGTGATGATTTTTTTATCGTAGCAGTTAACGATGGATAAAATAGCTTCGGTTTTAGATAAAACTTTTTTGCCTTGGGCACCTTCACCATTTAAATTCTCACCGTAATTAAAGATCAGATCCAAGATTTCTTTATTTATGTAGGGTTTGTTTTGTAGTAGATCAGTCGCTTTTTTCGGATGGGTCTTGTAGATTTTTTTTTCTTGAACATTGAGTGATTTCTTGGGCTTCATAAAGATAAGCATACCTTGTTCATCCAATTGTCCAATTCCTAGGTCGTGAAGGAGGGCCGCTACTGCCAGGTTATCCAATGATTCTCCGCTGACCCCTTCTTTTTCAGCCAGCTTGGTTGCCAGCATGCATACATTGAGTGAATGCTTGATTATCTTATCATCATCTTCGCTTTCTCTACCAAAAATAATTTTTAAGGCAGCTGGGTTTTTGGTGATAACTTCCCGTAAACTTTTTACTGCTACCTTGCTGGCATTAAAGGAGCTTTCGGAAGTGGGATTTTCTTTCATACGCTCGATTGCCCGACTGGTGTTACCTTCTATGATATCTGCCTTTTCTTCTACGGTGACGTCCTTGCTATCGGCCAGATTGGCTAAAATATTATCCAAATATTTTTGATATTTGTTTTCATCAGCATCGTCGATATAAAATTGGGCGAATTTTTGTTTTTTTAGCTGGAGGATTATATCCTGTTCAAAGTTAGTGCCGCTATCTCGATACTTAAGATAAGTGTCTTTAAAATAAATGAACAAATCAAAAGTTATTGGTATTCTGGGTTTGATAGTTTTTATTCGTAGTGGGGTATAACCCATGTTATTCCTTATGAAAAAATATGGTGGTTCCTATAACTATTTTAGGAGGGGTTGATTTTTTTAACAACAAGGAAAAATAATATAGAACTAAAGCGGTCAGCTATCCTCTTTGAGGGGTTTACAGGCCCTAATGGCAAATCTGATGGGAGCCGGGTAGCCTTCAATGGTTTTGTTATTGTCCTTTGGATCAAGAAAATCCTCAAGTGATTTACTCGGACACCAGGGGGTGACTCGTTGCTCTTCATGAGTAAGTTTGACAGATGAGATCAGCTCAATGTTTTCAAATTTAGTTTTTTTCAACCAGTTCATAAGGCAATTAACGGTGGGGATAAAATAGACATTTTTCATTTGTGTATATCTTTCATAGGGGAAAAGTGCTACCGGATCATCACCGGGGATTCCGAGGGTTTCAATAATGGTGATTCCACCGGGACGAAGTGCTTGTCTGATGTCTAGCAGTTGATCAATTGGTGATCTATGATGGTAAATGATCCCCATATTAAAGATCACATCAAAAAAATGATGAAAATATTTAACCTCATCAATACCTAAAAGTTCAAAAAAAAGATTGGGGGTGTTTATAAAATGTTTAAGCAGTTTGAATTGATAAAAACAGCGGGCCACTGGATCAATACCTAGAAGCATTTCAGGGTGTTCCGTAGACATTTTAAATAAATACCAGCCATTGTTACAACCAATGTCGAGAATTCGTTTACCCTTAAGTGGTGGTAGAAAATTTTTTAGGCGCTCCCATTTATATTCACACCGCCATTCTCCGTCGAGATCAATACCAAAAAGGTTATAAGGACCTTTTCGCCACGGCATCAAAATAGTTAAGGCCTTGGTTATTTCTTCGATTTGTCCTGGAGATAATTCAGCTGCTTTGCCTATTTCTAAAATATCCTTGGAAAAATCAACATGATTGGTTTGGTAATCAGGCAAATGGTCCAGGCAATTATGAAAAGGTTTGGCAGATAAAGCCGTCGGTAATTTATTGCGCTGGAGAAGTATGGGGCGCAATTGATCAAATTCTATGTGGGTGGTGTATTTTTTTAAATATGATAGGAGCATTATTTGATTCCTATAAAACAGGCAAAATTGTACCAACGAAAAATTTCCTCGGACTTTTTAAAGCCGGATTTTTGCAAAAGTTTTAATTGTTTTTTTGATTCAAGCGGGATTAAGACATTTTCCAGAGCATCTCTTTTCCTGGCAATTTCAAGGTCACTATAACCGTTTCTTTTTTTAAAATCATGATAGAGGTCGATTAACAAATTATTGATGACCAAGCCTTCGGATTTAATTTTTTCACTGAAAATGAATATGCCACCTGGTTGAAGTGCTTGATAAATTCGACGGAGGATAAGCTGTCTTTTTTTCGGGTCAATAAATTGCAAGGTATAATTCATAATAATTATTTGAGAGGGTTGGAATTTGATTTTGAGAATATCATCACAGGTGAGCGTGGCTGTTTTAATTTTATTTTTTTTAATTTTTTCTTGGCATTTTAGCAGCATGCTGGGGGAGTTATCGATTCCTATAAAGTGCGCTGACTTCTTTTGATTTTTTAAGTGACGATTAATTAGAGAAATGGTGGTACCAGTTGAGCAACCCAGATCATAAATTAGACAATTCCTTACATAAAATTTGTCTACCAGATCTAGAATAATCGCATGGATTTCATCATAAAAAGGAATTGATCTCGCGACCATATCATCAAACACGGAGGCTACCTGATCGTTAAAAACAAATTTGTGAAATCTCGGATGATCTAAAAAAATTTTATCTTTTTTTTCCATATTTTCCTTCGGGTGGGCGGATATAGGTGTTACCTTGACAATCCTATAATATAAATACAAAATGCATCAATTTTAAAATGCAAGGTCACTTTCATGATTTATCTAGATTATGCAGCAAGCTCTCCGGTTAA
>Ga0208958_1001886_pt1 | contig 19394 bp, 10 predicted proteins | sample RifOxyB1_FD_184032 | JGI IMG/M metagenome (GOLD analysis project Ga0208958, IMG submission 184032) | Soil microbial communities from Rifle, Colorado - Rifle Oxygen_injection B1 (SPAdes) | ecosystem: Environmental > Terrestrial > Deep subsurface > Rock core/Sediment | place: Rifle, Colorado... | reverse complement strand
GGCATCTTCGTCAGGCCGGTGATGATCATGATCTGCTGGGCCGTGGTCATGCGGCCGCGGATGCTGGCCGGCACGACTTCGGAGATGTAGGCAGGCGAGAGCACCGAGGCCGCACCGACGGCCATGCCGCCGAGGATGCGCGCCATGACGAAGATGCCCTGGCTATGGGCCAGGCCTTGGATCAGCGCGCCGATGAGGAACAGGACGGCGGCGAGCCGCATGACATTGCGACGCCCCATGCGATCGGCCAGGGTGCCGGCGAAGAAGGCGCCGATGAAGCAGCCGATCAGCAGCGAGCCGACGGTGAAGCCCAGGCCGGCATCGTCCAGGGCGAACGCACCCTTGAGGCCCGGCTGGGTGCCGTTCACCGCACCGCTGTCGTAACCGAACAGCAGTCCGCCGATGGTGGCAACGCAGCTGATCAGGATGATCAAGCCAGTATTCTGGCCACGGACCGATGGTGTTGCTGACACGCTCGACATGCTGTTCCCTCCCCGGAATGGTGATCCGCCGCGCTCAGCGCAGCAGGTACTGGTTGAGCAGGTTCTCGTAGCGCTCCTGCTTGCCGCTGATCTGCTTCGGTTCGCCCAACTGCGTGGCCAGCGCGGCCAGCTCGGCCAGGCCCAGCGCACCGCTCTCGAAATCCTTGCCCTTGCCGCTGTCGAAGCTGGCATAGCGCTGCGTGCGCCACTGCTCCCACGGCGAGTCGGTCAGCAGCGCGTGCGCCACTTCCAGCCCGCGGGCGAAGGCGTCCATGCCGCCGATGTGGGCGATGAACAGGTCTTCCAGGTCGGTGGACTCGCGGCGCACCTTGGCATCGAAGTTCAGCCCGCCCTCCAGCCCGCCCTGGCGCAGCACCACCAGCATCGCCCCGACGGTGTCGTACAGGTCGGTGGGGAACTGGTCGGTGTCCCAGCCGTTCTGCGCGTTGCCGCGGTTGGCATCGATGCTGCCCAGCAGGCCGTGGTCGGAGGCCACCTGCAGGTCGTGCTCGAAGGTGTGGCCCGAGAGCGTGGCGTGGTTGGCCTCGATGTTGAGCTTGAAGTCCTTCTCCAGCCCGTGCTCCTTCAGGAAGCCGGCCACGGTGGCGCTGTCGAAGTCGTACTGGTGCCTCATCGGCTCCATCGGCTTGGGCTCGATCAGGAAGTTGCCCTTCAGCCCGATGCTGCGGCCGTAGTCGCGCGCCAGGGTCAGGAAGCGGGCCAGGTGGGCCAGCTCGCGCTTCATGTCGGTGTTGACCAGCGAGGCGTAGCCTTCGCGCCCGCCCCAGAACACGTAGTGCTCGCCGCCCAGTTCCACCGTGGCCTCCAGCGCGGCCCTGACCTGCACCGCGGCGCGGGCCACCACGGCAAAGTCCGGGTTGGTCGCCGCACCGTTCATGTAGCGCGGATGCGAGAACAGGTTGGCCGTGCCCCACAGCAGCTTGAGGCCGGTGGCCTGCTGGCGCGCCTTGGCCAGGGCGGTCATGTGCTTGAGGTTCTTCTCGTACTGGCCGATGTCCTCGGCATCGGGGGCCAGGTCGATGTCGTGGAAGCACCAGTACGGCACGCCCAGCTTGGTGAAGAACTCGAAGGCGGCATCGACCTTGGCCTCGGCCGTGGCCATGGGCGAGCCGGCCTCCCACGGGAAGTGGCGCGTGCCCGGGCCGAAGGGGTCGTGGCCGGCATTGCAGAACGTGTGCCAGTAGCAGACCGCAAAGCGCAGGTGTTCCTGCATGGTCTTGCCGCCGATGGTCTTGTTCGCGTCGTAGACCTTGAACGCCAGCGGGTTGTCCGAGCCGCGCCCTTCGAAGGGAATGCGGCCGATGCCGGGGAAGTATTCCTGGGCGCCGATGAAGGGCTGGGTGCTCATGGTGCGGTGATCCTGTGGTTGTGCGTGATGTGCGGGGGAAGGTCAGCCGCGCTGCAGCGGCGTGACGGCATGGAGGTGGCGCAGGAAGCGTTGGTAGCCGGCGGCGTAGGCCGCGGTGCGGGCCGGATCGGGGGTGGCGGCCAGGGCCGGGTCCAGGGCGACGTGGGTGCGGGCGATCTCGGCGATGGACGCTTCACCGCCCTGCGCCTTGTCCCGTGCCCACAGCGCCTGCAGGGCCGCGCCGAAGGCCGCGCCCTCGGCCTGCACGGGCACCTGCACCGGCAGGCCGAACACATCGGCCACCAGTTGCCGCCAGGCCGCGCTGTGGCTGCCGCCGCCGGTCAGCACGATGCGCTCGAAGGCCATGCCGGCGCCCAGGAAGGCCTCGAAGCCGTACTTCAGGCTGTAGGTCGCCCCTTCCACCGAGGCGCGGTAGAGGTGCGCGGCGGTCAGGTTGGTGGTGTCCAGGCCGGCCAGCACGCCCTTGCCCTGCGGCAGGTCGGGCGTGCGCTCGCCGTTGAGGAAGGGCAGCATCACCAGCCCGTCCGCACCCGGCGCGGTGGCCTGCAGGTGCCCATCGCCCTGGCGCGTGCTGAAGCCGAAGGCCTTGGCCACCTGTTCGGTGGCCACGGTGCAGTTCATCGTGCAGATCAGCGGCAGCCAGCCGCCGGTGGAGGAGCAGAACGCGGCCCAGGTGCCGGCCGGATCGACCACCGGGGTATCCGAGTAGGCGAACAGCGTGCCCGAGGTGCCCAGGCTCATCGCCAGCCGGCCCTCTTCCACGCAGCCGGTGCCGATGGCCGCCATCATGTTGTCGCCGCCGCCGACGGCGACCTTCGCCGTGGCCGGCAGGCCCAGCTGCGCCGCCATGGCCGGCGCGATGTCGAACAGCGCATCGGGGGCGGCGATCGGCGGCAGGCACGCGGCCAGGTCGCGCTCGGCATCGGTGGCCTGCAGCAGGTCCTTGGACCAGGTGCGCGTGCGCACGTCCAGCCAGCCGGTGCCGGAGGCATCGCCCCACTCGCAGAAGCGCTGGCCGGTGAGCACGAAGTTCAGGTAATCGTGCGGCAGCAGGATGGTCGCCAGCTGCGCGTACGCCTGGGGGCGATGGGTCTTGGTCCACGGCAGCTTGGAGGCGGTGTAGCCGGCCAGGATGGGGTTGCCGGCCAGCGCGATCGTCGCGGCCGAACCGCCCACCGCGTCCATGATCTGCGCGCACTCGGCCGTGGTGCTGGTGTCGCACCACAGCTTGGCCGGGGCGAGGACCTGGCCCTCGGCATCCACCGGCACGAAGCCGTGCTGCTGGCCGGAGACCGCCAGCGCGGTGACGCGTGCACGCACGGCCGGATCGATGCGCGCGAAGCAGCCCTGCATCGCGGCCACCCAGTCGGCCGGGTGCTGCTCGCGGCGGCCGTCCGGGCCACTGACCAGTTCCAGCGGCGCGCTGGCCGTGGCCACCAGCGCACGCGCGGACGGGTCGTACACCACCACCTTCAGGCTCTGCGTGCCTGCATCGATTCCGGCGACAAACGCCATCGACCCCACCTCCGACCTACGAAAAGTTAGCGCTACCATTTCGTCCGGAAAAAAAAGCGAGCCCGCTGGATCGCCTGTTCTTCCCCCACGGCAAGCCTGTCGGATGCCGTCGCGGCGACACTGTAACCAGCACCCGAAAAAAAAGCGTGCTGCACCGCAGAATCTGTTGCGGAACAACGGGTTGAAACGGAAGACGAGGGCTCCATCAGCCCGCCGGATCGATGAAGGCGTTGATCGAAAGACGCCCCTGCAAGGGATCGGTCGGCAGCGCCCGGCCGTTGTCGATGCGCCCGCAATGGAGCGAGTTCCGCCGGTACACGACGAGCCGGTTGAACACCCCCTCCACGCTGGCGATACGCTCGAACAAGGGCGTGTCGCCATCGATGTAACCCGCGCCAGGCGCGTCGTCCTGCCGGCTTTCCTGCGCGAGGCGTTCGAAGTACGCCGCATGGCGGCCTTCGTCGACGTACTCGAATCCGGTATGGCGGTGCCGGTAGAAGTCCGTGCCGCCCCATGCGCCGCGGAACAGGTAGTGCACGGTGGCCAGGCCGTTGCGATTCACCGAATCGATGTGCGGCACGCGCTGACGGAAATGCAACGTGGCGGGGGGTTGCGTGACCAGCGAGAAATGGCACATCGGAAAGACGAAGCGGCCCGGCGCCATATCGAAGCACTCGCGCAGCAGCGGATTGAGCGTCGCCTCCAGGAACGACTGGTAGGACACCGGCGCGGGTGCGCGGACGCCAGGAAACATCGATGACTGCTTCACGTAATGGCGCGTGGCCGCTTTCCGCAGCATCCGCTCCGGATCGGCCAGCAGGTTGTCGACGACCAGCAGGGGCGCGCCTTCGCGGCCGATCGTCTGGTGGGCGATCCGCATGTCCGGATGGAGGGACAGCTGCATCGGCGTGCCTGCGTGCGTGCCGGTCAGCGCGGTACTGGCCGGCTTCCCCATACTTCGGGGCCGGCCTTGCAGTAGCGGTCGATGAAGGCCTGCTGCGACGGCATCGTGGCCACGGCCCGTTCGAGGGGACTGCGGATGGAATCCAGCAGCCTGCGCAGGTCATCGTCCGCCAGTGCGCGCGCCAGCGGGTGGGGGGCGCCCGGCTGGATGCCCTGGCCCAGCATCACGTGGGTCCAGGAATCCACGCGGAAGAGTTCGTCGGGGTCCTGCCAGGCGTGCGCGCGCTCGCGCCACGCGCGCAGGCGGATTTCCAGCGAGTCGGGCAGCTGCATTTCGCGGCACGCCTTCCACAGGGGCTCGTCGCGTTGCGTGGCGTGGTAGTGGAGGATGATGAAGTCGCGCACGTGCTCCATCTCCGCGCGGCTGACGTCGTTGTACAGCTCCACCAGCGAGGAGGCGATGCCGTCGAAGGGGAACAGCTGCACCAGTCGCACCACCGCGCTGATGGCCAGATGGATGCTGGTCGATTCCAGCGGTTCGATGAAGCCGCTGGCCAGGCCCAGCGCGACCACGTTCCGGTTCCACGCCTTCAGCCGGCGTCCGGTCCGGAACGGCACCAGCCAGGGATCGCGGATGGGCGGTGCGCCGACGTCGCGCAGCAGCTTGGCCCGGGCCTCGTCATCGGACATGTGGCGGCTGGAGAACACCAGCCCGCATCCCACGCGATGCTGCAGCGGGATATGCCATCGCCAGCCGGCCTCGTGCGCGATGGCGCGGGTATACGGCACCGGCGGGCCGACGGACTCGGTCTGCACGGCGACAGCGCGGTCGCTGGGCAGCCATTGGTTCCAGTCTTCATAGCCGGTATGCAGCGTCTGTTCGATCAGCAGGCCGCGGAAGCCCGTGCAGTCGATGAACAGGTCGCCTTCGATGACCTGACCGTCTTCCAGTACCAGCGCCTGCACTGCGCCATCGGTGGGGTGCTGCCTGACCTCGCGGATCTTGCCCTCCACCCGCCGCAGTCCGTGGCCTTCGGCGATGCGGCGCAGGAATTTCGCGTACAGGCCCGCATCGAAGTGATACGCGTAGTTGACCTGCGGCTGGGTCTGCAGCGAGAACTGGTCGCCCCGTGAGGCGAGCGTCTCCAGGCAGAAGTCGCCCAGCTCCGACGACATGCCGCGGCGCAGGCTGTCCAGCCAGAAATGGTGGAACGCCGCCGCCCACGTGCCCTGGCCGGTGATGCCGAAAGGATGGATGTAGCGCTCGCCGGGACGGCGCCAGTTCTCGAACGAGATGGAGAGCTTGAACGTGCCGGCCACCGCGCGCAGGAACTCCTGCTCGTCGATCTGCAGGAAGCGATGGAAGGTGCGGATGGGCGGCACGGTGGATTCCCCCACGCCGACGGTGCCGATCTGCTCGGACTCGACCAGGGTGATGTCCAGGCGGTCGCGGAACTGGTGCGAGAGCGCGCAACCGGCCAGCCAGCCGGCCGTGCCGCCGCCGGCAATCACGACCTTGCGGATGTGGCCTTCAGGCTTGTCTGCGGGATCCACTGCGGTTGCTCCGGATGTCAGCGATTGAGGCGGCCGATCAGCATGGCGCGGATGCGCCGCGCCAGCGTTTCGTCGATGGGTCCCAGCAGGTCGCGCGCCTGCGCGGGCAGGTGTTCTCCCGCCCGCCCGGCGGGACCGAACACGTAGTACTCGAAGATCTTGGCCCAGGCCTGCTTTTCGCTTGCGGGCAGGTCGCGCACGGTCCACAGCGCATGATGGAGGGCGGAAAGCGGCGAAGACAGGAACGCCGGTGAGCGGCGCCACCAGTAGTTCACCAGCACGTTGAACGGCTCCAGGCCGCGCACGTGGTGCCACCACATGCTGGGGATGAAGAGCACGTCCCCCGGCTCCAGCACGGCGGTCTGCGCCGTTGCCAGCGCCTGGCGGAAGCGGGGATGGCGCTCGAAATCCGGCCGGTCGAAATCGACCACGCTGACGACCTGGCCGCCCGGCGTCGGCTCGAGCGGACCGGGATAGAGGTTCTCGATCTGATCGGGTGGGAACAGGGTGAACCGCCGCCTGCCGACGGCGCAGCAGGCCAGGTTGTCGGGCGCGTCGAAGTGGCAGGACGCGACCACGCGGTTGCCGATCCAGATGCTGGGCGGCGCGTCGATTCCATGGCGGGCCAGGTGCAGATCGTTGTCCTGCGCCAGGCCGGGAAGCGCGCGATCGACCCGCAGCGACGCCACGTAGTAGGTCGGCGGCCGCGCGTCCTCCAGGTGGCCTGCGATATCGTCCAGCACCTGCGCAAGCACGCCGCGCCGGACTTCGAAGTTCAGCCGGGTGAAGTCCTCGTTGTAGAACGGTCGGCCTGCGATCTCGGGGGTGCCGAAGGAGTACTGCACGGGCACGCCGGCATCGAAGCTGCGCAGGTAGGCCATCGCCTCCCGGGTGGACCGCAACCCCGCCTGCACCAGCCCCCATTCGCGCACGAGGCCCTTCAGCACCACGGGCTGGCCGTCGGCCATCAACGCATCCAGCGGCAGCGCATCGATCCCGACGTCCTCACGCGTGCGTATCGCCGTGCCGTCCGCCATGACCTCAGCTCCTGGCGGATGCAGGCGCGGCTTCCTGCGCACGCAGGCGGCGCTGCTTCTCGGCCATCAGCCGGCGCACGTTGTGCAACGACGCCAGCATCAGATACGCACCTTCCAGGTAGCCGGCCCGGTTGAGCTCGTACAGCGACGGGCCGTCCAGCATGGACAGGCGGTCACGGTCGATACCGTGCAGGCCATTGACGACCACCCGGTGCCGGTCGTCCAATTGCACGTCCAGGTTGACCGGTTGTATCAGGCCGTTCGCATCCAGTGCCGCGAACATCGCGGCCCCGTAGGTGGCGCCGTCGCGGATGCCGCGCAGGACGTTCGCGATGTGCTCGAGGTAGGGCGTATTGCCTCCCTGCGGGAGGAAGACGGGCTCGCCGGACGCCGCGTTCACGCGCGGATGGTCCAGGTCCACGTGCATCACCGCTTCATGCCTGAGCTCGCCGTCCACGTGCTGTTCCTGGAAGCCGATCAGGAACGGCCCCTTGGCGGTGGCACCGGGCAGATAGGATGCATTCCAGCGACCGTCCTGCAGGAACAGGTTTTCGCGTTGCTCGAAACCCAGCAGCGCGACCGACTGCCACGCGCCGCCGTCCGGATCCTTGCGCAGGAAGATCGGATACTCGCGCTGCAGCTCGGCGAACTCGCTGGGAAACGCCGGCACCATGCCCACGTCGTCGCCGAACTCGGGGCCGAAGCCCATCGCCACGCGCAGGTCCCGGTGCGACACGTTGTTGAGCAATTCGTAACGGGCCATCTTCCCTCCCCAGAAGCCAGCCGACCGCCTTCCACATACTAACGCCGGCAGGACAGCACCGCGCCTGCCGCTACCCCATCCGCACGCCTCGACAAAAGGGACCGCTGCTCGCGCAGCGGTCCCGCTCGGCGACATCCGGAGAGGGCGGTTATCGCCAAACTCAGAACTTGTAGCGGACGCCCACCATGTAGCGTGGGCTCTGGTCGGCCAGCTTGACGATCATCTCGTCGGTACGCGCACGCCAGCGCACGTCTTCGCCCGTCAGGTTGATCGCCTCCAGACCGAACGACCACTGGTCGTTGAGCGTGTAGTTCACGCTCAGGTCCCACTGCTCGTATTCCTCCACGTAGTACGGGTTGCGGCTGGCGCCCTGGTTGGCCAGGATCAGGTACTCGTCGCGCCAGTTCCACGCCAGACGCACCGACCAGCCGTACTTCTCGTACATGAACATCGCATTGGCGGTGTCGCTGAGGCCGAGCAGGGCGAACTGGTCGACGGAAGGGTCTCCGCCGTCGTCGTAGCCCACGTCGCCGCGCACGACGGTGTAGTTGGCCAGGATGCCGAACCCGGTATCGCCGAAGAAGTACTGACCGCCCAGCTCCCAGCCGTGCAGCTTGGACTGGTTCTGGTTGATCGGCCGGTTGACGTTGAACATGTACAGCGGGTCGTCGGCTTCGCCATACAGGTTGTAGGCGGCCTCGGTCGCCAGGGTCTGCGCGCCGGTACCATCGAACGCCGCCAGCCCGGCCGGATCGTTGCGCAGCAGCGCCAGCGCCGTGAACAGCGACGTGTCGTTGGCCGAGCACGCGGCCGCGTTGGCCGCCCCTACCTGGGCCACGCACGCCGCACTGGTGAGGAAGTCCAGCGCGGCCTGCGCATCCGGGCCGGAGGTGGGATCGCGCAGGCCGTACAGGGATTCCTGGCCGATGGTATTGCCGATGAAGTTGTCGACCGACTTGTTCCAGTAGGTCAGCGACACATAGCTCGCATCGGCGAAGTACCACTCCAGCGCCAGGTCCAGGTTGTCCGATTCCAGCGGCTTCAGGGCCGGGTTCTGCGCGGTGCCGCTGGCCCGCACGGACGGATCGATGAGCACCGAACCGAACGGTTGCTGCGCACCGGGGCCCGCGTAGAGGTTGCCGTAGGGTGCACGCGCGATGCTCTTGCCGAACGAGGCGCGGCCCTTCAGGTCCTCGGTGAAATCGATGCTGAAGTCCAGGTTGGGCAGGATGTAGCTGTAGCTGGTCTTCTCGCTGAAGGGCTGCTGTTCGTCGGACAGCACGATGCGGAAGTCGTTGTTGGCCTGCCATTCGATGGCTTCGGGAATCGCGATCACCGAGGTCGACACGACGTCGGTGGTCTCGTACCGCACGCCCAAGCGGGTGTTGGTGCGCATGCCGCCCAGTTCGCCGTCCAGTTCCACCTGGAAGTAGGCCGAATGGGTCTTCTCCTCCACCCGGTTGTCGGCGGCGCGCTGCGGGCTGACACCCAGGCCCACGCCGTACTGGCCCGCTGCCCACTGGGCGAGTTCGCCGGCATTGCCGCGCCATGCCGGCCAGCTGGCCGCACTGAAGTCGTCGAACAGGCCGACGATGTTGACCGGACGCAGCAGGTCCATCAGTCCGGCCGCCGTGTCCGAATCCACGTTGGCCACGCCCCAGTCGCCGAGGGTGGAGTACGCTTCCGCCGCCTGGATCCGGTGTGTCGTCGACTTGTTGGTGTCCACGCCGAACTGGAAGCGGCCCTGGTCGAAGCTCCACTCACCGTCGATACGGGCCTGCTTGATCTCGCTGACCTGGGTCTGCGCGTTGATGCGCAGCACCTGCGAGCCGATCTCGCCTTCCACGAAACCCGGATTGACCACGCCATTGGTGCCGGCTATCGCGTCGTCGGTGGTCGGATACCAGGTCTGCGTGCCGACGGGCAGGCCGTTGTTGAACGCCAGTTCCTGCACCCAGGAGCCGCCGCAATGCGGGCCCGTGGTGCAGTTGTTGGTGCCGGCGATGCTCATGAAGATGGAACCGCCGCCCGTCAACGGATCATTCGGCCGGCTCTCGTTCTTGGAGTTGTGGGCGTCGAAGGTGAGGCGGAAGTTGTCGCTCACGTCCCAGGCTGCGTTGAAGCCCAGCGAACCCAGCTTGTACTTCTGCATGGTGCGCTGCTGCTCAAGCCCGAAATCCTTGGTGCCCGCGATCTCGCGGATGTAGATGGGCACGGCCACCGCGCCGCTGGTATCGAACTCGATGTCCGTGTAGTTGCTGTTCTGCAGCCACATCCCCTGTTCGCCGCGATTCTCGGTGATCTCGTTGGTCGAATAGGTGTAGTCCAGCGTCAGCGTCAGGCTGTCGGTCGGCGCGAACTGCACCACGGCCTGGCCATTGACGCGCTCGCGCTCGAAATCCGAGAAGGCGTAGCGCAGGTCGTTGGGACGCGCATACAGATCGCCGATGGCGGGCGCATTGACGACATTCGGATTGCCGGGCATGGTCCCGGTCCACGGCTGCACGTTCCAGTAGTTCTCGGTGGCCTGCACCGAGCCGCCCTTGCGCTTCTGCTGGCTGGCGCTCAGGCTCACGCCGAAGGTCTTGTCGGCATTGGTGAAGCTGAAAATGCCCGACAGTTCCGGGGTGATGTCGCTGTCGAAAGGCTGGCTCCGGTCGGAGACGGCCTTCGCGCTGGCGCTGGCGACGACGCCGTCGTAGTTGAACGGGCGCGCGGTGAGGATGTTGATGGTGGCGCCGATGCCGCCGCTGGGCACCTGCGCCTGGCTGGTCTTGTAGACCTCGATGCCGTTGATGGCTTCGGCCGCCAGCTGCGCGAAATTGAACGCACGCGTGCCGCCGTCCACGCCGCCGATGGCCACCTGTCCGGCCGCGCCGTAGGCATCCGCACCCGGCATCTGGCGACCGTTGAGGGTCACCATGTTGAACTGCGGTCCGAAGCCGCGCGCCGTGACCTGCGCACCTTCGCCATCCCGGCGCTCGATCGAGATGCCGGTGATTCGCTGCAGCGATTCGGCCAGGTTGGTGTCGGGGAACTTACCGATGTCCTCGGCGCTGATCGCGTCGACGACACCTGCGGCATCGCGCTTGATGTCCATCGCCTCGCTCAGGCTGCTGCGCATGCCGGTGACCACCACCGCGTCCAGCTCGGTCGCTTCGCTCGACGCCGCCGGTGCCTGCTGCGCGGTCGGCGCAGGCGGCGGTGTGTCCTGTCCGAACGCGGGATTGATGACCAGCACACCTCCGACGAAGGTGAACATGGCCCTCGATTTGAACTTCGCCAACTTCCGGCTCATGAACTTGCCCTCAGGTCTGGAGTTCTACGGAAACTGCACGCACTCATGGATCTCCCCTTCTCGCTGCGATCGTGATGGATGTTCCGCCCCCCCCTGAGGCGCCCACGGGCGGGGCCCGTCTTCCAGACCAGGTGTTGGCGGGCTCCCGATGGCTCCGCTGCGCATCCTGGCTTCAAGCGTGACGACGACGCGATGGGAACGGGCGACCGGCGGAGTGCCGGATTGGCCGTACATCAGTGGTAGCGCTACCATTGCGTTGGTGCGGAGACTAATCATGCGTGTTCGCGCTTGTCACCATGCAGCGCAGCAAAGCGCATGCATCACGGGCAGGCGATGAGAGGGACACCGCTTTCATGAAAACGCTTCCAGCTACCGCAAAGCGCAATAACACCGGTTTCTCCCCTCCGTCTTCGAGCCCACGGAAACAAGCACGTGAAGAAAGTCCACAAGGCCGAGCGCCGCAAAGGCCGCGCCATCACGATCGACGAGGTCGCGCGTCATGCCGGCGTGTCGCCCATGACGGTGTCGCGCGTGGTCAATGGCCACGCCGGCGTACGAGACGGCAACCGCGAGCGCGTCATGCGCAGCGTGCGCGAGCTCGGCTATCGGCCGAACCTCGCCGCCAGCGCGTTGGCGGCAGCGCAGCACACCTGTATCGCGCTGATCTATACCAATCCCAGCTCCAGTTATCTGCGCGAGCTGCTGGTCGGTGCGCTCCGCGGTTCCGCCCGCGCCGCCGCACAGCTGGTGATCGCCACCTGGGACGGCCTGGACGCAGAGGGCCGACGCAACGCTGCGCGACAGATGGCCAAGAGCGTGGCGGGCGTCGTCCTGCCGCCTCCGCTATGCGAGTCGCGGGCCATCGTCGCCGAGTTCGCGCAGGCCGGGGTGCCGGTCGTGTCGATCGCATCCGGCCACTTCAGCGAAACGACGTCCTGCGTCCGCATCGATGATCATCGGGCGAGCCTGGACATGGTGGCGCACCTCATCGCGCACGGCCATACCCGCATCGGCTACATCAAGGGCGACCCCAACCAGACGGCCAGCGGACACCGCTGGCAGGGCTACAGGGACGCGCTGTCCGCCGCCGGCATCGCCTACGACGACAAGCTTGTGCAGCCCGGCTATTTCACTTACCGGTCCGGACTGGAGGCCGCCGAACGGCTGCTCGCGCTGCGCCGCCCGCCCACCGCCATCTTCGCCAGCAACGACGACATGGCATCGGCGGTGGTCTCGGTGGCGCATCGCCGTGGCCTGGACGTTCCACGCGACCTGTCGGTGGTCGGCTTCGACGATACCTCGGCTGCGACCATGGTGTGGCCGGAACTGACCACCATCCACCAGCCCGTCGCCGCGATGGCGGATACGGCCATCGACATCCTGCTGCGCGAGATCCGCGGCAGCGCAGCCGCGGCCCGCGTGGTCGTCAATCATGTCGTGCCCCACCAGCTGGTACAGCGCGCCTCCGTGGCGACCCGCGACGGCGCGAAGCCCAGGAAAGACCGGCGCGACTAGCGGGCCATTCCATCCAGGGGAGCCCACGGCGGCCATGGACACATGACGCCGCCTCTGGGGGATGCCCGACGACCGGGCGACGCGGCCGTGCGTTGCGGTGGTGGCCATGAAGGCCCGCGACGATCAAGGCGGCGCGTCGGCATACGACAGGGAGAAACGATGTCCTCCCTGCGCGTAACACTGCGAATTGGACACAGTAGCGTGGTGCGGCGACAGGCACGCGGCCCGTCGCTGCTCCCTCATGGATGGATGGCGAACCGCCGGGCATAGGGTCCGGGCATCCTCGCAGGCGCCTCATGCCGCCCGCATCGCACCCGCACCAGCACCAGCAGGCCCTTGTCGAGAGACCCATGAAGAGTTCAAAGATAATTCTTGTTTCGCTGCTCGCGGCACTGGGCGCAGGACTCGCGTTTCCGGCGAGTGCGCAGTTCAAGGTCAACGCCACCTTCCGCAACAACAGTGAACCGGGGTGGACGTTCTCGGGCAACGACAATGCCGGCAACAACGACAGTGGCATCCTGACCGGTGGCCGTGGCCTGATCTCCGACGGCAACAACACCAATGACGCGGTGGGCAACGGCTGGCTGCGATTGACGACCGATCTCCCCAGCCAGGTCGGCAGCGCACGCTATACCGGCGGATCGTTCCCATCCAGCCAGGGCGTGATCGTCGAATTCGACTACGTGGCCTGGAGCGGCACGGGCGCGGACGGCATCAGCTTCTATCTGTACGACGCCAACCAGACGATGACCGGCGCACTGCCGGGTGCCGGTCTGGGCTATTGCGGCGGAGCCGGCGGTTATCTGGGCATCGGCCTGGACGAGTTCGGGAATTTCTCCGGCCAGTTGCCCAGCGTGATGGGCGGGTGCTCGGCCCTGAGCGGAAGCCCGGGTTCGGCGGCCGACCGCGTGGTCGTACGGGGTCCCCTCAGCGCCAACAACGTCTATGTGGGCGGCGCCGCGGCACCTGGCGGCATCGATGCGCCCTCCACCGCGATCCGCCCGGCCGCGGACCGGGCGCGCGTGCTGCTGATACCCAATGGATCGGGCGGATATCGCGTCACCGTCGGCCTGGGCCAGGCCGGCGGCGCGATCGACAACGTGCTTACCGGTCTGAACTTCCCCTACACCGCGCCGTCCAACCTCCGCATGGGCTTCGGCGGATCCACCGGCGGGCTGAACAACATCCATGAGGTGCGCGGCGTGGTGACGTCCACGCCGGCGGACATCGTGGTGGCCAAGACCGCCGCGTCGGCCACCAGCTACCTGCGCGGCCTGCCGATGACCTACACGGTGACCGTTACCAACGCCGACATCAATCCGGTGGACCCGGGCAACCAGGCCCCCACCATCAACGGGGCCAATGCGGCCGATATCGTCGACACGCTTCCCGCGCAGATTGCCGATGCGACCTGGACGTGCACCGCGACGGCAGGCTCCACCTGTCCCGCGGCGAGCGGCAGCGGCAATCTTTCGTTTGCCGGCGGGTACACGCTGGCGCCGGGTGGCGTGCTGACCTTCGTCATCACCGGCACCGTGGCCACCACCTCCACCTGCGGCGCCACGGTCGGCAACACCGCCGGCGCCGACTTCGCCTCCACGGACGGGTTTGCCGACCTCGACCCGTCCAACAACAGCGCCAGCGCGACGTTCACGGTGCGGTGTCCCTCGTTGACCGTGAACAAGGTTTCGGTGGATGGCGTCGGCACGTTCGGCTTCACCGGCACCAACGGCATCCAGTCGCACAGCATCACCACCGGCACCGCCGGCACGGCCGTGGCAGGCGCGACGCAGACCCTGACGGCGGCGGGCGTGGCGACGACCATCACCGAGGCTGTACCGCCGGCTCCATTCGAACTGGGCTCGATCGCCTGCACGGGCCTGGGCTCCGGCGGCGCCGCAACGGTCGACCTCGCGACCAGATCGGTGACACTGGATGCGCAAGCCACCACCACGGCAGGGCCGATCTCGTGCACCTTCACCAACGAGACCCGCAAGACGGATCTGCGCGTGGTGAAGACGGCCTCGCCGACCCCGGTAGCCAGCGGCGGCATCGTCGATTTTTTCCTCACGGTGACGAACAGCGGACCGCTCGCCGCATCCAACGTATTGCTCAGCGATGCTCCGGGGGCCGGACTCGACTGCTACTCGCCCAGCAGCACTGCGGCTTGCACGGCCTCCGGGGGCGCAAGCTGTCCTTCGCCCACCATCGCCGTGAGCGCCCTGCTGGGGGGTGGCATCACCATTCCCACGCTGCCGGTCGGCGGGGAGGTGGTGGTTGCGCTGCGCTGCACGGTAACCGCAACCGGACTGCCTTGACGGCAGCTGCCACGTAGCCTGGCCGCGCGCGCTCCCGAACGGATCCGCACGAGGTCCGCTGTCCGGCAAAGCGCGGCCACGCCGACAGCGGCGTACTACCCCTACCGATGGGCAGGATCGCAGCGGCACTCCTGACGCGGCCCGCACCTTCGACCCACGTCGTCCAGCCCACCGCCCCCTGGAAGCGCTTGGACGATGCTGCGGCACGGATCCAGGATGCCCGTATCTTCGTCCGCGGGACCAACCGCCCGCCGTCCTTCGACGACGTCTCCAACAGGTGCAGTATCCCTGCAGAGACCGCGTGCCAAGACTGTACCCAGCGGTTCAATCCCCTACGCACGGTAGCCTGTATCCTGCGCGTATCCGAATGACCGTCTTCAATGTCCGACCTTGAGGCCCGTGCGCTCCGCCTGTTCGACGAATACGTCGAACTGGCGCCACGGCGACGTGCGGACGCCCTCGCCGCGCTACGCACGCGGGAGCCTGCGCTTCATGACGCCCTGCAAAGACTGCTCCAGGCCGATGCGGCCCCGCATCCGCTCGAGAGCGGCGCGCTTGATGCGCTGTACGCCGGACACGGAGGAAGCGATGGGGATGGGATGGACCCTTCGTGCTTCGAACGCATCGGCACCCTGCTGGGACCGTGGCGCATCGATCGCGTGCTTGCACAAGGAGGCATGGGCACGGTCTACGAGGCCAGTCGCGCCGACGGCCAGTACGAGAAGACGGTCGCCCTGAAGTGCATTCGCGCGGAGATGTCGTCGCCCGTCCTGATCGATGCGTTCATGCGGGAACGCAGTCACCTGGCGAAGCTCGATCATCCCAACATCGCGCCCCTGCTGGACGGTGGCGTGGAGGCCGACGGACGACCCTGGTTCGCTATGCGCCTGGTCCAGGGCGTCTCGATCGACGAGTGGGCGGAGCAGCAACGGCTGGATCTGGCCTCGCGCATCAGGCTGCTCCTTCAAGCCTGCCGTGCGCTCCAATACGCCCATGCCCACGGCGTGCTGCATCAGGACATCAAGCCCGGCAACCTGCTGGTATCGGCGGATGGCGTGGTCCACCTGGTCGACTTCGGACTGTCCACGCTGATGGGCGGGCGCGAAGGCGGCGCATCGCCGCCCATTGCGGTGTCCAGTGGCTATACCGCCCCCGAACTGCTGACAGGGGGCACCGCTTCGGTCGCGGCCGACGTGCACGCGATGGGCGTGGTGCTGTACCGGTTGATGGTGGAAGCATGGCCTCGCCCGCTGCAGCCTCTGCACGCCCAGTTGACCGGCATCGGCGCACGTTCCGCGCATGCGCCCTCGATGCTGGCCGCAACAGCCCTGCCGCAGGTCGCACACCTTCGGCAATGCCGCGACACCCGCATGTTGCGCAGGAGACTCCAGGGAGACCTGGACGCCATTGCATTGAAATGCGTCGCGCTGGAGCCGGGCCAGCGCTATGCCAGCGTCGGCGCCCTGATCGACGATCTGGAGCATTGGCTGGCGCGCAGACCCGTGGGGGCGCGTGGCGCAGGACGTGCGTATGTCATCGGCCGGTTCCTACAAAGGAACCCACTGCCCACGCTGCTTGTCGGCATGGTGATGCTGATGGGCGTTGCGGCGGCCGGCGCATTCGCATGGCTCCAGTGGCGCGGCCAGCAGGAAGCCCGTGACATGCTGCTGGTTTCCACGATGTTCGAGCAGACCCTGGGTGCGGCCACGCTCTCCGGCCTGGCCGAAGCGCGCCCGTCCTCGCGCCAGCTGCTCGAGAAGACGGAAGCGCACTTGCGGGCACTGCCGCCATCGTCAAGCCCGGTGATCCGTGCACGCGCGCTGACCTCCCTGGCGCGCAGCTATGCCGTGCTGGGCGACTATGCACATGCGCTTTCGCTGGCCGCCCGGGCGAACCGGCTGCTGACAGACAGTCCTGCGCACCAGTCCGAAACACAGGCCACCCTCGCGACCCTGCTCAATCTTCAGGCCCGCCATGCCGAAGCGCGCGATGTCGCCGCCCAAAGCCTCCGCCAGTCGACATCCGCCCGCCCCACGGCGGACCTCACCACGCTCAATCTTCTGACGGAGCTGGCGCGTGCCCACTGGGGGTTGTCGGAGCACGGCGCCGCATTCGATGCCCTGCGTTTCGCGCAGAACGTGGCGGCAGGCCTGCGGTCTCAGGCGGCACTCGATACACAGGTCGAACTGTTGATCCTGCGTGCCCAGTGGCATCTGCAGCTGATGAACATTGCGGACGCCGGTCGCGAACTCGACACCGCAACCGCATTGGCCCGCGGGGCCTCGCCATCGCTGGCCGACAACGTCAACGAAGCGCGCCTGACGTTGCTGCTGCTGAAAGAGGACCACCGCCAGGCCAGGCAGGTGGCGGAAGCGCTGCTCGCATCGCGCCGGCAGCGGCTGGGCCCGGAGCATCCGGACACCGCACGCAGCCGCCGCCTGAGGCTGGAGGTGCTGGAAAGACAGGGACAGGCCGCCCATATTCCACCGGCCACCCTGCGTGAGACGCATGCGGCCATCGTCGCCGCATACGGAAAAGCGCACCCGGAGTACGCGCACCAGCTGCTGCTGGAGGCGCGCCTGGAGCGCCGGCGTGACGTGTCGAGAAGCGTCAGCGTGTCCGACGGCGCGATACAGCTGCTGGAACGCATCCTGGGCCCCCGCCATCCCACCACGCTCGCCGCCAAGGAGGAGCAGGCCCAGGCCCTGGTCCAACTCGCGTCCGCGCAATCCGGGTCCGCCCAGCGGATATCGTTGACCCATGCCATCAGCATGCTGCAGGAAGTAGTGCACACCACCCGGCAGCGCCAGCAGCCTTCGCCCATGGCCAAGTACCTGCTGGCGCAAGCGCTGCTCCTGCGTGCGGCTAACAGCGCGTCGGATGCCGCGACGGACCGGACGCGTGCAGAGCGCTTGCTGCAGGATGCGCTGGTGGAAGCCAGCCGCCAGTTGGGCCCACGTCATGCGGCGACGGTACGGATCCGGAATGCCCTGGTCGGGAATTTCCTCCCCGCATCCGGCAACGCCCAGGCGGGCACCCCGGCCGCTCGGCGATGATCCGATGCAGGCCGCAGGCCCGGGACCCCGGCCTGCGGTGGCTCAGTAGGTGCCCACCAGGTTGAGGAACCAGCCCCTGTGGTCGTAGTCGAAGTCGGTCAGGTCGTCGCTGAACTCGGTGAAGTTGTAGCCCACTCCGATGCGGAGGTTGTTGTTCAGGTCGCGATCCACGCCCAGCAGCACGCCCTGCCTGGTGCCGCCATCGCCCACATCCAGCCAGCGGTACTCGGCCAGCGCATGCCATTGGGTCCGCAGGTCGTAGCGCACCTGCGCCGCGGCGAAGGTGGTCGCCGAGTCCAGCCACAGGCCGGTCCCGCGGCCCATCCGCACTTCGCCCTCGCGACGGGCCAGCTTGCCCGCAAGTTCCCAGCGCTGGTCCAGCTTGTACACGCCTTCGAAGGAGAGGATCTGCGACTTCTGGTCGTACTCGGCCCCACCCAGCTGGCCCAGCGTGGCCAGGTCGTACAGATAGGTATAGCGTCCGAAGATGCCCCACCGCTGGTTGTCCCAGGGCCGGTAGGCGAAGCCCACGTTGCCCTCGATGAACTTCGCGCCGGCCAGCGGATTGAGCTGGTCGTCGGTGTCCGAATAGTTCAGTCGCGCGGCGATGCGCCAGCTCTCGTTGATCTTGTGGGTCAGGCGGTGGGTGCTGACCCATTGCTCGCGCTGCTCGGCGCCGCGATCCTCGCGCCACTCCAGCTTGCTCTGCCAGTCCGTGTCGGGCGAAGTGCGGCCACCGGATACGCTGATCGCACGGCGGTCGACGTTGCCGCCAGCCGTGTTGGTCAGCTCGCCGTTGGACAAGGTGAAGCCCATGTTCCAGCCCTGCGCCGGATAGAAGTCCATGCCGAAGGTATGGGCCAGGCCTGATTCGCTGGGCTCCTTAAGGAACTGGCTTTCGTTGTACAGGTTGACCTGGTTGGACAGGCGCCAGCGCTGGCCCAGCGTCCAGCCGTTCTGCGCGTTGCCCGTGAACAGCGAGTCGTAGGCCGTGGTGTCGGTGGAGTACGTGTAGGCACCATACACCGAGTGCTCGGGCGTCAGGCGGTGCTCGGCATTGAGGCTGGCCGCCTGGCCGCGGTCGCCGGTGGTCACCTCGGCCCCGACCGAGGAATTGTCCCCGTACAGGTACTTGCCGCCCACCGTCAGCGCGTCGTTGTCGGCGTACTGGCCGCCGTCATCGTCGAGGGTGAGCTGGGCCAGCCCGTACAGTTCCAGCGTGCTGCCCAGGCGCTGCAGGTATTTCACCGCGCCCAGCGTGCCGGCCGCGTCCAGGGAGGCGCCTTCGGTATCCACGCGCCGGACCTCGGCACTGAACGTACGGGCGTCATCGACGCGCCATTCCAGCGTGGCCTGGGCCTGGGTCAGCGACTCGGTGGCGCTCTCGGCACGGGTGTAGCGTGCGTACACGCCGAGGTTGGCAGTGAACTGGCCCTGCACTTCAGCGCCGTACTCGGTGATGGCGTGGCCGGTGTCGTAGCGCGAGATCGAGTAGCCGGCGCTGGTATTGCGCCACCAGGCGCCCATGCTCCAGTCCAGCCCGGTCCAGCCCAGCTCCTTGAA
>Ga0208958_1001883_pt1 | contig 19404 bp, 19 predicted proteins | sample RifOxyB1_FD_184032 | JGI IMG/M metagenome (GOLD analysis project Ga0208958, IMG submission 184032) | Soil microbial communities from Rifle, Colorado - Rifle Oxygen_injection B1 (SPAdes) | ecosystem: Environmental > Terrestrial > Deep subsurface > Rock core/Sediment | place: Rifle, Colorado... | reverse complement strand
AATCTTCAAGTACCGGTAATTTGAAAGCTTCTACTCTCATCCCAGTTCCCTCATTAACTACAAAGATGGTTTGAGTATGAGGATCAAAGGCAACCCCTTCAGGTCCCTTATTATTTTTTATTTTTCTATCTAAATCCGTGCCGTCATTAAAAATAATTTTTTTAAAATTTTCTGATAATAAATTGCCTTTCCGACTTGGATCAATTACCCCTACATAAATTTCACCAGTTTCATTTATTAAAGCAAATCTGGGTAATCCCTCAACCATATCAATAAAAACAATATCCTCAAAATCGCATTGGGAACCAGGATTATCATTGCTTGATTGACTGCTAAAATCTTCTAATTTTATTACGTTGTCAGATAAGAAATCATCTTCATTATTATTTCCAAGTAATTTTTTTGAAAAAACAAAAATCCTGGCTTCATTTTCAATACTATTTCCTTTTACCTGGGCATTCTCAATTGCATAATAAATATCCAGATTGGGAACATAGGTAATTCCAGAAAGATTTAAAACTTCATTTTTTTTCCTCTGTAGTTTTTTTACAATAGGTTTTGATTTATATCCATCGTCTAAATTTATAGAATCAAAGGCGAAGCCCTTAAACCCAATAAAGGTTGCGATTAAAAAAGAGAGCAAAAAAATATGTTTCATAGATATAATTCCTTTTTCAAAGTTTTCCGGCATGTTTATAACGCTATGCATTATAAACACCGTTGGCCTTTTTATCACCACATTTGACGCTTGGTGTAAAACATACACAGTATTTTGCTATTTATTTATAAGTAATTTCAGGATGTTACGAATTTAGTACTATATTATAACTATTTATTTAACCTAGTCTGATAAATTTCACTTAGTTTTTTGAATTCAGGATCAAAAGAAACTTCATCAATAAATTGAAAATTTTCTACTCGAGGATTTTTGGGGTTAAATAGGATATATTCTTGTTTAGCCTTATTAGTTATAAGTAAGTCATCATAGTGATAAGGGATTTTAAAAGGTCTTGTCCATTCCTCCTTTTGCAAATATCTTATTGCAAGAGCAATCATTCCGGTTCGATGTATTCCTCCATGACAATGAAAAAGTACAGGTTGATTTTTAGGGTTCAAAATTATATCAAGAATTCTATAAAAGGCATCCTTGCCTCCATCTACTTTACCATCTGGTTTTATTTCAAACTCTACAACTGCGCTTCGAGTTGGTCTGGCCCAAATGTTCAAACTTTCGAGGTCATCAATATCTCTTTTAGGAGAGAGGGGGTTATGTCCGTCCAAATAAGTGCGCATGTCTTTGCCATATGAATGGTAAAATTTAAAACCAAAATTATCTTGAATTTCATATTCCTCAATAGCGTGATCAAGAAAAAATGAGTAATTCATATAATTCATATAAATTATCGTTTTGGGAGTTTTGAAACCTAATTCACTTAAAGATGAAAAAATTTCCTCAACTCCTTCTTTACCAAGTCTTTCAGATCGATATATTTGAAATTCAGCATTATTAACCAGAACTCCCAAATTATAATCGTTTTTCAAATCATCTAAGGATTTAAAATAATTTTCAGACTTACAATTTGCAGATGTTATTAGAACAATAAATAAAATACAAAGGCGGAACTGACTCATGGCGAACACTCTCTTCAATAATTTTTTTTAGATTTATAAACATGGTATCTGTTGTGTTTCAAAGTGAACAGGGCTGGTGACAAAAAATCAGTGGTGTCATGTTGGAAATCCTAATTTACTAAGCAAGTCCAGTACGCCATGCATCTTGTGTTTGAAATAAAATGTTAGAAAAAATTCGAGTGGACTTATTTGGTTGGCATTGTATTTGCTTAATACTGTAAGCCGGTTCAAAAAAAGAGACTTAATAAAATTATGAGTAACAAATTACCTATATAAGAAACAAATTGTCCACAAGACTAAAACAACGGAGGGAAGAATGAAAAAAATAATATTTACGGCGATTGCTGTATTTATGTTTGCCGGTACCGCATTCGCAAAAGAACTTAGTGACATGGCCACTAATCTCGTCACCACTGCAGAAAAAGTGCAAACCACAGTAGAAGGACTAGAAAATGGTCCTGATTCAAGCACGGACGTTCAAAAATCTATTAACGAACTTAAGGAGGTTTTAAACAAACTGGAACAAGGAATAGGGGAAGAAACTAACCGATATCGTGATCGAAGACCTCATCCTGGACCGAGACCATTCCCGAGACCTATTCCAAGACCATACCCGGGTCCACACCCATATCCTGGCCCAAACCCTGGTCCGCATCCTTACCCAGGCCCAAATCCTGACCCATATCCATACCCAGGCCCGAATCCTGGCCCATATCCTTACCCAGACTACGATAATATTTCTGCCAGCTGCAGACTGGATATCGATGGAAACTTTTTTACCCCTGATACTAACGTAGAGTGCACGGTATACGGTCGAAACGCTGCTGGGTACGAAGTCAGAGTTTTAAGTCGGTTAGGTGATAGCGTGGCATTTCATGGCCGATTAGATCCAAGACTGCATACTCAATATTTTAGTACTATTGAGAGAAGAGTAGGAGGAGTATTAGTGAAGTACCAAGTTTATATCATAACGACTTACGGTCAAAGAATCCATGTCGCGACTCTTTAAATTTGAATAAAAAAAATGCTAAAAGGGCCTGGTTTTTACCAGGCCTTTTTTATTAATAACCTTTTGCTTGTTTAAAAAATGAAACAATAGCTTGCTGTCTTTTTTCATAAACCTCTTGAATCTGCTCTATTTGTTTTTGCTGTCCTTCCAATATATTAAAAGTGATATTTTTTATTCCATCATAATCTTCGATGAGTTCCTCTAATATCCCCACCAATTCGTACCCCACCGGTTTTTCTTGATAGTAGATTTGAAAATTGATGTAATATTGATCTTCCCCTGTACAATAAGATTTTCCATTATCTTTAAAAATAATATAACGATCGAAAATATCAATCATTTCTAATTTATTAGTACTCACTAATTTTTTTTGGTTCTGATCATCATATTTAAAAATGCTTAAATTCATCTCAATATCTTGAATATCAGCATCAAGAGATTTGCTTTTAAACTCCAACACATTGTCTGGGTTTTCTTCTTGTTTTTTCAGATCATCCAAAAATTCCTCTTCAGTAACCCAACTACCTAAACTATTTTTTAAAAAAGTCTTTTTCTTCCTCAGAGGATCATTTTTATCAACTTCACCTGAAGTTTCATTTTCATTAATTTCGTTACTGTTTTTTTTCCTATCAGATTTTAACACTGGATCTTTTTGCCAGCCGTGATATTCTTTATCCAGAGAATCCATTTGATGAAGCGGATCTCTCCAGAATTTATCAATATCATCAGCACTCTCCCCATTTCCCATCATATTACTATTAGTGATTTTTGAATCACTACTTTTTTGGGCCCACTCATTATATTTTTTCTCATCACCTTCATATCTATGATTGGTATCAGTCCAATGGGTATGTAATCTATCGGCAGACTCACCATTACCAGTCATATTAGGATCATTCTCAGGCATATCAAGTTTATTTCGAAGTGCTTCTCTTTGGCGCTCCTCCTCTTGAAAAACATGGTTTTCTTTTTCAATTTGCTCTCTTGCCTTTTGCTTTCTTTCAGTGCTTACATCATATTTATTTCTAACTTGAAGACCTGGACCGATATCCGCCCTTAAATTATTTGACACTAACTCATCATTTATCTGATTTATTAAATCACTGTTATTAATCTCTTCTGATGAGTGATTTATTTTCCCTACCAGCGGATTATTTTTTCCCAAGGAATCATTATCTTGTGCTCCCTCCATGATACCCTTTTCATAATCAATCTCTTCAACTTTGCCGTAAATAACTCCGTCTGCCTTATCGTTGTCTTTAATGTCCCCTTTTAAGTACCCCCCAAGATCTTCAACATCTCCAAGAGTTTCCCAAAGCTTCTCTTCTTGTGTGGTACTACTGGCTACATCTCCTCTGAGATTATTGTCAATTCTATCAACTTTCCCAGACCCTTTACCTTTTTGGTAGGTATTAATTTCTTCAAAAGAACCTGATGACTTCCCCACCATATTATCATTAATTTTTTCAGTTCCACCTGCAGATTCTCCTGCCAAAAAACCATTAAGTTGTTCTGTCCCGTGACTTTCCCCTTTATTGTAAGAGTCGGAGGTTTTTTCCGGTTCTCCGCTTAGCAACGCTTTAATATCCTGAGGTGTGGTTTTTTCATTTTCCAACAAAGATGACAGGGTTTTAAGTTGACTCAAATTGGTTTGCAAAAGTCTACAATCTTTTGCAATTTGCATACTATCATCTTCAAACTCAATTTTAAATGTGGTGGTAAGTTCAGAAGTAAAATAAAAGTTAGGTGCTTTGGAAGATAACTTCCAATTACTGCTAGCTGTATAGAATTCAGGTTTTTTACCTTCAAAGACCCACATTCCTTCGGGAGAAAATTCATCATTAAGAGTTTCATCAAAGAATTTCCATTGCCACATTTTTAAATCATTTTCTCCGCCACCTTCTTTCCATTCGCCGAGTTTAGCGCTGGGACCTTCTACCTCAATTTCCCATAATCCATTAAAAAAAGTTAGTTTCTTTTTATTTTCAATCGACCAAATCTCAAACTGCTGATTAATTGGTTTTATAAATTTTAAAATACTAAACGGATCAGAATTACTATGAAATGTTTTTACTTCTTTTTCGATTTTTCTTTGATCTTTATATTTTTTATAGTTGGTTTCAATCGCCTTCAACATTAAATTTAATTTATATCCAAGCGATTTAGCATTAATCGCATCCTCTAGAAATTCTCCTACTCCATGCTTTCTAAAAAGTTGTTCAACTTTAACTCCTTTTACATAATTAAAAAGCAGTACTTTGACAAAATTCATTTTGATAAAAGACTTTAATTTCGTGAGCAATTTTATTATCTCAACAACATCAGCCTTGGAGGTAACGGCAGCGAAAATGATCATACAAGGATTGACTGCGGACATTTGAATAATATCATTAACATAGTCGCAAACAGTTATTTCATAAACTGGGTCTTTTTTTAAATCATTAATGGTGCTCACAAACGACTCTGAACGAATTGCCTGACTATTGTAAATATAGATCAACTTTTTATCATTATCAGCAACATCTAAATTTTTATTATTATTTTCTTCCAAACGACTCACTCCCTTACTTCGTCCTTATCGTTTTTTTTCAAAACTTCGTTTAGGAAAATTAAATATTTGTTTTAGCACGGGATTTGGCTGTGAAACTAAAAAACCAACCATTTTCGTACTTTTCAACATGACCTACGATTCTTGCATTTCTAAGATGTTACCGACTTATCACCCAATCTATCCCTGTTATCCGACTACTTTGGTATCCTAACTATACCCCTGCTATTAAATAACTTAATAATTTGAAAAATATAATTTAGATGCGCCATGCATTTTGTAGTCAAAATAAAATATTCTCCGAGATATTACATGTATTTTTTGGCCGGTATTTTTTTTGCTAAAATGTAACTCAATTTAAGAAAATCACACTCACTAAAGCTCAAAGCAACCCATCATCTAAGAGACAAAAAAACAACGGAGGGAGTAATGAAAAAAGTAATTCTTACAACGTTTTCAATGTTTTTAGTTACGGGAGCAGCTTTTGCAAATGAATTAAGTGACATGACCAAAGGATTAATAAACACTGCGGAAAAAGTACAACTATCAGTAGAAGATCTTGAGCATGGTAGCGGCACAAGTGCTGATACTCAACAATCAATTAACGAGTTGAAAGATGCTTTAGACAAACTTGAAAAATCAATTGGAGTTGAGCCAGTGGAAGAAAAAATTGACCTCAGCACAGATCCAAACCCTGAACGTCATGGCTATCGCCGTCCTGGTTATCGTCCCGGCTATCGACCTTATCCTGGCTACCGTCCCGGCTATCGACCTTACCCTGGCTATCGTCCCGGCTATCGACCTTACCCTGGCTACCGTCCCGGCTATCGACCTTACCCTGGCTATCGTCCTTATCCCGTTTATCCTCCTTATCCTATCTATCCTCCCTATCCACCAGTCTATCCGCCTTATCCCGGGTATTTTTCTCACACAGAGAACAAAAAATGATAGCGTTTGCTTGCCACTACTCTCAAGATTTGACATGAAAAATGCTGAAGGCCTGGTTTTTACCAGGCCTTTTTTAATTAAATCATAACTAAACATCTCTCAGTTTATTTGTATGCCTGATATCTTCCCCTGATTCAAGAAAGATTACATCTTCAGCAATATTGGTGGCATGATCACCAAGCCTTTCCAAATTTTTAGCAATCTCAATAATACGTAGGGCATCTTTCATGCGAATTTTTCCAGAACTCGCAAGATCAATATGTCCTTTGATAATACTTACTTCCATTTCATTTATTTCTTCATCATTTCGGATTACCTCTTCTGCTAACTTCACATCAGCATGATCAAAAGCACCGAAAGCATTATTGACCATGTGATGAACTGCTCCCCACATATGATCAATTTCAATTGGAATTTTTTTTAATTTTCTATGGGCCTTTTTAATTGAAATGGCAATATCACCCAAACGTTCCAAGTCACAATTCATTTTTAGAACAGTTATCGTGATTCTTAGGTTTCTGGCATGAGGCGCAGCCAAGGCAAGATATTTATAACAATCGTCATCAATATCCTTATGCATCTTATTGATTTGGTTTTCTATGTCGGACATGTCCTGCAAAGTAATTTTTGTATCAAAACATTTTCGCAGATTTTCCTCAACCAGCGCTGCCATTTTCAAGATATTTTCTTTCATTGTCGTGGGATTAATGTCCATTTTGAACTCCTTTTAACTAAACTTACCCATAATATAATCTTCCGTCTTTTTATTTTTAGGATTAGTAAATATCTCGGTACTGGCCCCATGTTCAATTAGATCTCCCAATATAAAAAAACTGGTAAAGTCAGCAATACGTGCTGCCTGCTGCATGTTATGAGTTACAATAATTACAGTATATTCTTTTTTTAAAGTATCCATAAGTTCTTCTATTTTGGCAGTAGCAATTGGATCAAGTGCCGAGGTAGGTTCATCCATTAATAGAACTGGTGGATTGACCGCCAATGATCTGGCAATACACAGTCGCTGTTGTTGTCCACCAGAAAGAGATGTACCCGGTTTACTTAACTTGTCTTTAACCTCATCCCATAAAGCAGCTTTTCTTAAACAACTTTCTGCAATTTCCAAAAGTTTCAATTTTGGTAACTTTTCCTGAAGACGAACTCCAATTAATACATTATCCAAAATACTCATCGCAGGAAATGGTGTTGGTTTTTGAAATACCATACCAATATTTTTTCTTATATTTACCACGTCAACATTTTTATCGTAAATATTTTTTCCCTGCATAATAACTTCACCGCTCACCTTAGCAAAAGGTACTTCCTCATGAATACGATTAAGACAGCGAATGAATGTGGATTTACCACATCCTGATGGTCCAATTATTGCCGAAATTGTATTTGAGATATAATCTATGGAGATGTCTTTAACCACGTGATGATCACCAAACCAAGCATTTAATTTCTTTACTTGAAGTACACTCATGATTTTTGCCTCATAAAAAAACGTGTCGATAAATTGAGTCCGAGTACGATCAAAATTAATACGAAACTACCGGCCCATGCCTGGGCCTGCCATTCTTCAAAAGGTGAAGTAGCATAAGTATAAATTTGCGCTGGTAAGGAAGCCATCGGTTCCATGAGACTGTGAGAAAAATAACTGTTACCAAACGCGGTAAAAAGCAGTGGTGCGGTTTCACCTGCCGCCCGTGAGATTGCCAACACAACACCTGTAAATATTCCAGCGCGATTGCCTTTGATTAATATGTGCCAAATTACTTGAACTTGATTAAGTCCTAGGGCTAATCCTGCTTCGCGAGTAATGTTTGAAACCAGTTTTAGGATTTCTTCTGTGGTTCTGGTTACAATTGGAAGAATGATAATTCCGAGAGCTATTCCTCCACTTAATGCAGAAAAATGTTTAAGAGGAACGACCACTAGTATATAAGCAAAAATTCCTATAACGATAGAAGGAATACCGGTAAGAAGATCAATTGCATGACGTAAAAATCTTGCCATCCACCCTTTACCGACTTCTGAAAGATATGTTCCAAGAATAATTCCAAGCGGAATTGCTAGGAGTCCTCCTAGTCCAACCAAATAGAGGGTACCTAAAATTGCATGCGCCATTCCTCCACCGCTCTCACCGACAGGGGTAGGTAGATGAGTCAAAAACGTCCAGCTAAAAGAACTCGCCCCCATTTTTATTACGTAGGAAACAATCAAGACGAGAGGAACAAGAACTGCAAACCCTGAGAAAGTCATCAGACTTAAAAATAAATAATTTTTTAATCTTCTTCTAATCATATTTTAGGTGACCACTTCCATATTATAAATCTGGCAAAACCATTTACCACCAAAGTTACAACTAATAATAAAAGAGCAACATATCCCAGGGACGCCATATGCATAGCGTTCGATGCTTCAGCATATTCGTTGGCGATTACCGAGGCCATCGTTGTACCAGGCGCAAATAAAGAAAGAGATAATCTCGGTGAATTTCCAATAACCATTGCAACCGCCATAGTCTCACCGAGTGCTCTTCCCAGTCCAAGCACCACGCCTCCAATCATTCCAGAAAAGGAAGGTCTTAAAACAGCAATTTTAATCATTTCGTAGCGGGTTGACCCGATTGCGAGTGCCGCTTCTTTGGTATGCTCTGGAATAGTTCTAAAAACTTCTCTACAAAAAGAACAAATCGTTGGGGTAATCATGATGGCCAAAATTATTGATGCAGTTAAGACACCTATCCCATAGCTTGGCCCCTGAAAAAAAGGTAAAAATCCCAGTGTATTTTTTAGAAACGGTGTGACTACATCTTGAACCCATGGAGCAAGAGAAAATATCCCCCAAAGACCAAAAACTATCGAAGGCACAGCCGCAATCATCTCAACAAAAACACCTAGTATTTTACCTATATTCTTGGGACAAATTTCACTTATAAATAATGAGACCGAAATACTTAAAGGAGTGGAAATCAATATCGCCAAAAAGGATGTAGTAAGGGTTCCAATTATAAACGCTAGAGCGCCAAATACTTCATTAATTGGATTCCACCGGACCTCCCATAAAAAAGAAATTCCAAATTTTGTGATGGCAGGCCAAGCCAGCTTGAATAATAAAACAGTAAGCAAAACTAGAAGCAAAACAATAGTTGCTGCAAGTATTCTCATCCCCAGTATAATAACTTCATCATGCCGGCACTTATGCCGGCAAAATAAATTATAAAACATGCTAATCTTTAAGTAACTTGATCTTTTTTATGAGTGATTCAGAAAGCCTCTTTGGCAAAATTGCATAATGCAGTTCAGGAGCAAACTTCTGGCCTTTGGTAAGTGCCCATAATAAAAATTTTTTAATTTCACTATTTTGAATATTTCCCTGTTTTATAGGAAGCAGTATGTATGTAAAGGCACTAATCGGATAAGCATCTTTATTTTTAGCATTTACAATAGAGATTCTTAAATCGGAATTATAATCCTTATCTGTCAATGAGGATGCAGCCCGTGACGTACTATTTATTGAAGGAACCACAAATTTTTTCTGGGAATTTTCCAAGGCGAAGACATTCAGCTTATTGGTTATCGCATAGGCCAGTTCAACATAACCAATCGAGCCTTGAGTTTTTTGCACAACCCCGGTTACTCCCTCATTTCCTTTTCCTCCGATACCTACCGGCCATGAAACCGATTTACCATTACCTACTTTGGTTTTCCACTCTTCACTTACATTACTTAAATATTCGGTAAAAACTGAAGTTGTTCCAGAGCCATCAGCACGGGTTACCACAAGAATATCCTTATCTGGAAAATTTACATTTGGGTTTTGTAGTTTAAGTGCAGGATCATTCCATTTGACAATTTTCCCCATTAGTATGCCGATCAGTACATCGGAAGAAAGTTTTAGATTGTTTGGCATTCCCTGCAAATTATAAACAACTGCTACCGCACCCATGACGGTTGGTATATGTAGTATAGGCTTAGCAGCTGCCTTTAAATCTTCATCACTCATCGGAGCATCTGAAGCGCCAAAATCCACTGTTTGTTTTAGTAGTTGCTGAATTCCTCCTCCACTACCAATTGATTGATAATTAAACTCAACATCTTTATTTTCTTTTTGATATTCGCTAAACCATTTAGAGTAAATTGGATACGGAAATGTAGCACCGGCGCCGTTAATTTTAACCGTCGCATTAAGAGATAAGCAAGAAAGCAACAAACCAAGCAAAATAATTATTTTCATACAATCTCCCGAAAAAAGTTAATCATAATTACTTTTACTTAGTATTAACTGCTTTAGCATGTTAGAAATTTGTTAAAGTTAAAATAGTTAGTTTTTCATTACAAATTTAAACAAGACAATCCGTTAATAATTTACGTAGATAGGATTGGTGAGTGCAATTGTTTTTCCATAAAGAAGTAAGTTTTCCAAATAATACGCCGAAGGTTTTCCAATCAACTCAACTCGGTAATAACATTTTTCACCAGACTTAACTTGATCACTAAAAACAATCTCTTTAACCTTGCCACTTATTTTCCAAGTCTTGAATAGTTTTCCATTTTTAAATACACCAACGGCTTTTACTTTACCTGATCGCTTATCCTGACTTAGATAATCAATCACGTTAATTTTTCCACTTTCAAATGCCTCGGTTAACTCGTGCGAAAATTCGCTAGCAAAACCTCGATCATCTTTATTTTCATTTTTAAAGTTATGAATTTTGATTTTAAAATCAATATTATTTCGCGAAATAATATTATCTCCCGTCTTAATTTCAAATAGCCGGTCTTGATTGTTGTCTGCCAACAACTCAAGTACGGGTGCGTCTGGACTAAAACTAATGCTAACCCTTCCCATTTTAATCGCCTTTAATATGGACTTGCCATCAAGGTCATTGCTATCCACCCAAGTGGTTGGTATGCCAACGTTTTTAAGTCGACTTAAAGTCCCATAGACTTTATGTGTATCACTTCCACCAAGTCCGGTAACTCTTTGACCGGCCAGCAATTTTACATCCCAAAATTTAGTAATGGACCATGCATTTCGAGACTGCAAACGATAAACCCCATTCCACACCTCAATACTGTCAACATTTTCCGGAATTTCATAATTCCATTCTAATCCAAACATCATGTTCGGATGGTTAATAGAAAATATCGCATCTTGTTTATGCGCTTCATCTACCGCCATTTGGGCATTTTGTTCTTGATTGGCCATCCAAATTTTTTCATAATCAAACATTTTATGGGAAAATATATTTGCATGCCCCTTTAAAGTCGTCCATTCTACTCCATAAAGTAGGGTCATTTGATTGTCTCTATAATCCAAATCCTCCCAATGAAGGGGTTTTCCCGCCATCCATGTGTCATGATCAGTTATTACCATAAAATCAAAATCAGCCTTTTTCGCCGCATTTAAGACTTCATAAACGCTATTATCACCATCACTATAAGTAGTGTGAGTATGCAAATCACCTTTCAACCATCTAGCATGTACCTGCGAACTTACTATTGCCCATGTTATAAAAATAAATGTTTTAATACTCATGCCCATATTCCTCCTATTTAATATATTTTTAATTATCAATTTTTCTCGTAAATATTAATTAAGTTTAAATTTGACTGTGCGCCCATCTCATTTCAATTTGATTATTAATTTTCAAAATGGATTTCATCTTTGTATTGACTCTTTGTGCTTTGTAAAACATGAAACTTAAATCTTGTTTTTTTATTGAACAAAATATTTCGTCTTTATCCACCGTACAATTAAAAACATTTTTCCAGGAGTTGATATGAACTTTGTCATGGAAATCACTATTAGCAATAACAGGCAATTGTTCCTTTATGACTTCTTCAAGAAGAACTGCTCCGCTTGCTACCTCCCATGCATCAAAATAATTTTTCAATACTTCTCTTTCATTCCATAACCTCAAGTGCTGTTTCTCAATAGTTTTGGTATCAACTGGATGAGCGGCTATGGCAATACCGTTTTGCTGATGAATATCATTAATAATCTCGACAAATGTGTTATCAGGAACTACATATTTTTCCACTCCAAGCGCCAGGATGTGCGCAGATTGATCATTACTAATTTGATTTTTGGTTATTTCCAATCCTGGGATGACCAACATTTCATACAACTTCCATGCTCGATCTGCTTCATGCTTTATTTCATCCATATAAATGGGAAATGTGTCTCTAGATAATGACTTGTTAAAAAACCTGGCAATTTTTCCTATCATGCTACTTTCTTCGACAAGATGATCAGTTATCGCGATTGCCTTAATATCTTGTTGGCCAAAATAATCACAAATTTCTCTTATCGTTAATCGTCCATCAGAGTATGTAGAATGAATATGAAAATCCGCTATAAACATTTTTTTCTCCTTTAAAAATATCTTCGTTTAAAAGAATGATTTAGATGTCTAATATCCATGATTGTTAAAAAATCTATGCACTTAAAACTGTAATCAAATGCAGGTGATCCATAGACTTTGGCTCCGCCCTGAAAATATGTTCTAAGCAGTGGTGGCACCTTAAATTTATCTATATCATTCAAACCAACTTTGTTTGAATAATCTAAATCCCTCCTATAATGAGCGTGTGGAGATACTATATAATCTGATCCAATCAAACCGTTTTTAACAAAATATTTATATATTCTGCTTGCCTCTGTAGTATCCAAGGTTTGGATACTACTGCATCCAAACAGATATCGGGCCTGACACTTTTTAGCGTAACTACCAATACCCCTCCACAGAAGGTCAATAACTGCACCATTGCGATAAGATTTATCTATACATGCCCTACCCAGCTCAAGTTTCACACCAGGGGTTTTTAAAAAATCATCTAAATTGAATTCGCTTTCTGAATAAAACTTGTCCGTGTAGGTGGTTGCCCTAAGCCGATATGTTCCACATATTTTTTTATCAACCTTATCGATAACAATCAAGTGATCACAGGTAGAATCAAACTTATCCAAATCAATACCAAAGCTAATGAGCGTACTGGCCCTTGATAAAAAATTCCGATATCTCAAAAGAAGTATGAAAAATATCTCCGTATAACAATTTGCAGTTTTCAAAAGATATCTCTCTGTTTCTATCCTCACCTGGTAATTTTCGTTAAAGTTCAATAACTCGGTCAGCTTAAAATATTTTTTTACTATTCCAGGAAAACGAAAACATGTATCTATCAAATATTGTGAGCTCATCTGTTCCTCCTTGCAGTTATGTGAATATTGTAGGAGGAATTTATAAATCTTAGTAGCGAGCGATGTAAGATCTAGGTTAGAAATCAATTACAATTTGATGCAATTATTTTCGAACAAATTTCTAACAATCATTGTTTATTCTATTCTTATCAAAGCACCACTTTTCGTTTTATAATATTGGGGATCAGCTTAACCTGGTGAGATGATGTATTTAATCACAATTATTAAAGTATTTTCTATAACACTTTTGATCCTTTGCTATTTTTTGACGTCCGGTTTTCTCTGGGTAATATTCAGAAAAAAAATATTTATACTAAAACTCGTATTAATAAAGATAATTAATTATCACTGCAAGGTCATATTACAGGTTTTAAATGTTCAAGTTAATATTATTGATAAATCAAATTTTGAAAATAAACAAACTCCTTTTTTTTACGTATCTAATCATCTTTCCTACCTTGATATTATTATTTTATTTGCCTATTTCCCCAGCTGCTTTATCACCTCAAGAGAAGTGAGGGAAACTCCCTTGCTTGGGTTGATAACCGCACTGGCAGGATGTATATTTGTCGAAAGACGCAACAAAAGTAAAATTGAAGATGAAATTAATGAGATTAAAGTGGCACTAGCAAACAGGCTAAGTGTTTTCATATTTCCTGAAGCCACCAGCACCAGCGGTGAAGCCGTTAAAAGTTTTAAAAGACCTTTATTCAAAGCGGCGATTGAAACCAACTCTGCCATTTTTCCATTGACCATTAATTACACAAAAATAAATAATCAGCCGATCAATAGAAAAAACCGAGATTGGGTATGCTGGTATGGGGACATGACGTTCCTAAACCATTTTTTAAATTTAATCTCCCTCAAATCAATAACCGTTAATATTATTATTTCCAATACGATTTCGCCCTTAGTACATGACAAAACATCCCTCGCTTTACAAGCACACACAGTGGTTGAAAGAGAGTTTATTCCCTTCCAGTAATCGTTTACAATGACAAACAATCTATGTTCAAAAAACTTATGAGTGGTAGTTGGAATCAAGTCAAAATAAGGCACCATTTTGGTCTACTCATCCACTTTTATTATCGCATTTCAATAGAAGATTAACAAAATTTAAGAAAGTGATGCTTTTACGAATATTTTCTGACCATATATTTACCTTATTACTTATTAATTTTTAGTTAGTGGACACTCAACTAATTGCATTCTACAAAATGTACTAATAAGAACCTATTCTAATAGTTCAACATACAGATATGGAGGTAAAAAAATGAAAAGTTTTTTGGCATTTTCGGTAGTGTTGATGATTTTTTCTTGGAATACTCAGGCAAAAACAGTGGTTTCAGAAAATATTATCAAAGGCGTGCCTAGTGATTTACTTTGCTTGTCTTCTGATTCGATAGAAAGTATTCGGCCATTTTCTAGAAAAGTTACTGGATTTTTAAACGAAGATGATTGTCAAGAAATTGCTCCAGATGTCACACACTGCTTTCGTGAACCACAAAAGATTACCAAAACAGTTACTAGTTTTCTTAAAGTACCAATTTTTACCAAAGAAAGAGTTTGCATGATTTATGTTTCACCTGAATCAAATGATTGTCTGGAATATCAAGATATAATCAGCAAGAGACCCACTTGGTATTTTGTAAAAGAAGTTGAACAATCTGCAGATGGATTTGAGATTGTTTTTTCAAAACGTACAATGCATTTACAAAAATGCTCAGAAGTTAGATAGATAAATCTGACTTTTTAATTCATCTTCAGATGCACTTGAAACCATAATTTGGATTCAAAAGTGTTGTCTTGTCACTTTGCTGAAAAAGTATGGGATTTCGAGTGATGGAAGTTGAGTGTGAAAAGAAGTATTAGTAAATAATTGAAAAATGGTCGACCTTAATCCCCAGGCCTGAACATTTTTCCTCAATAAAACTTGAAATAGAGTTTTTTATATAATAAAGTTAGCAATATATAAATATTTTGTTATACTTAGGATAAGGTTAATATATATGGACCCAAGGACTAATCCATACGCACCCGGTGCTGGCACAGTTCCTCCAGAATTAGCTGGAAGAAATGAAATTATTGAAAAAATAAACATACAGCTTGATCGGTGCAAGAATGGTCTTGCCTATAGAAGCTTTTTGATGGTTGGGTTAAGAGGTGTTGGTAAAACTGTCCTACTGAATCACTTGGCATTAACTGCTGAAGCAAATAAATTTGCAGTCGTTTCAATTGAAACACCAGAGAAAAGATCACTTCCTGCACTAATTATTCCGGCGTTAAGATCTCTGCTTCTAAAATTAAGCAAAGGAGCCTCTTCCGAACATTTTGCAAAAAAAACCTTGAGAGTACTCGGTGGCTTCGTTAGTGCAATGAAACTTCAATACAATGATATTGAGTTTTCACTTGATTTAGGGCATGAGCCAGGAATTGCCGATTCAGGTGACTTGGAAAATGATTTGATTGATCTTTTTATTGAATTGGGAAAAGCTGCCCAAAATAAAAAAACTGCAATCGTTCTATTTATTGATGAAGTCCAATATATCAAGGAAACACAATTTGCAGCACTTATTATGGCCCTTCACAAATGCTCTCAACTGCAGCTTCCAATTACCATCATTGGAGCAGGCTTACCTCAACTAATTGCTCAAGCAGGAAAAGCAAAATCTTATGCAGAGAGATTGTTTGAATATCCTACCATAGGAGTGCTTTCTGAAGATGCTGCTAAAAATGCCCTTGTTGTTCCCGCTAAGAAAAATAATGTTGAATTCAACAATGATGCTCTCAATGAAATAATTTTCAAAACTCAGTGCTACCCTTATTTTTTACAGGAATGGGGAAAGCATTCATGGCAAATAGCTGAAAAATCACCTATTACTCTAAAAGATGTAAGGACCGCAACTGAACTTGCATTAATGGAACTGGATACTAGTTTTTTTAGAGTTCGATTTGATCGATTAACTCCCTCTGAAAAAATCTATCTTAGAGCAATGGCAGAGTTAGGCCCTGGTCCTCACCGCTCTGGGGATATTGCAAAAATATTAAAAAAAGAAGTGCAAGCTGTAGCCCCAACAAGAGCAAAACTGATAAGTAAAGGAATGATATACAGTCCTGAACATGGTGAAAATAGTTTTACTGTTCCTTTATTTGATGACTATATGAAACGAGTTATTCCCAATATAGAAAAGATATAAATTATTATGGGTAAAAGATGAGCAAAAAAACAAAACATCCTTGGAGAATATGCCCGATTGGTGAACATTGGGTACAGGATCATCCCCGTAAAGTTCCTGTATCTGATAAAAATCCGAGCGGTGTAACCATCGTTGATGGCCATTGTCGTAAAAATCCTAGCCACCATGAGATTTTTGTTGCTGATGAACTTCATGAACTTGCTGAAAAATATTTTAAAGATCTTAAAACAATGCCAACACCTGACAATCTAGGTAATCCTCTTGGCAATAATTTTGATAATCTAATAGCAGGCTGGACACAGTTTTGGAATGATATTTTCGCTCCCCAAGATCTACTTGATCCAAATCTAATCAAAGCACTTATAGCTTCAGAATCAAGCTTTAGAGTTAACATTAGTGCGGATAGTATAATAGGTGAAGCGCGAGGTCTTATTCAAATAACAGAACAGACAAGAAAAATTCTAGCAGATCAAAAGGGTGAATTAATGGACTACTTATTAGCACTATCCCAAAAAGAATTTTATAACCCTAACCTAAATTTAGCGGCTGGCATACGTTGGCTATTTCATAAAAAATATCTAGCATCTCATCGACTCAAACGTGAAGTAACATGGATGGAAGCAATTGCAGAATACAAAGGAATTCTACCTCAACTTGGGAAAGTTAAAAAAGCAGACAAAATCATGAATGATATAGAACAAATTTATGAAAGGTTAAATCAGAAATGAAACTCTTAATTATATCAGTTCTTTTAATCCTTACTTGTTGCTCCACGAATTCTGTACAAATTTATAAGCAAACAGAGCAATTTATTGATATCGAAGTGAGTAAAGAAAATTTTTGGTTTACTTGTGATGAAACAGATCATAAAGAAAAAAAATCATTTATGAGTTTTTACACGATAGAAGATGATACCGTTCATTTACTTATTTTTAGAAGAATAATTGATACTAAGCGATGCTTAAAAGTCTATGATAAATATAAAAAAATAATAACTAAAACTAGTAAAATTAGGTTGGTAGGAATTAACTTGGCCAAGAAAGAAAAAAATTACCTTCAAGATCAAAATGTTCCTGATAAATTTAAGAAAGCAGAGTATTTGACAACTTGGTATTTTGTACGATTTCATACTGGCAATACTTGTGAATCATATTTTACTGAAGATTGTGAGCCTCAAAATTATTGGGGAGGGCTTTTTTTGCACAATTAGTTTTCAGGTAGTGCATCGAACTTGATTTTGAATCATGAAAGTATTGAATACCACTTCCGAAAACTGTGGAATTTCTGTGGCCTTAAGAGCTTGTTTTCCATCAATGATAAAATTAATTGCAGGGGTGTGGCGCTGGCTTAAATTTTTTTTGGGCCAATTGATTGGCCATTTTATGGCCCAAGAAACAAAAAAACCAACTTCAAAGAGTTGGCAAGTAGTTGAAAAAATTGGTTGCGGGGGTAGGATTTGAACCTATATAGCCATGCTTATATCCCTTTATTTCCAGGGTTTTACCGATCTGTCGTAACTTATAGGTTTAAGCACGTTATACAACTATTATGGACCATAATGCATTTTGATAGGTTGACCTAGTAAAAATGATAGACTATCCTAGTAAAATGAATAATATCATCGAACTCAGTTTTATCAAAAGTCTTACCCAATCCCTTAAATTTAATAACGGTCTTCTTCAAGTCATCATTGGGTCAAGACAAGTCGGCAAGACAACAAGTGTTCTTCACTATTTTGAGCAACATCACAAAAATCATTTTAACTACTACAGTGCAGACGAAGTTTTTAATTCTTCAGCTAATTGGATTATGGAAATATGGGGAAAGGCTAAGTCTGAAAAAAAATTTTTAATCATCGATGAAATTCAAAAGTGTGAGAATTGGTCTGTCGTCATAAAAAAACTATGGGATGAGGAAAAGAGAAAAAGAACACTCTTCCCCTGCATCCTCTTGGGATCTAGCTCACTGGAAATTCAAAAAGGTTTAACAGAAAGTTTGACTGGAAGATTTGAAATTCATAATGCGCATCACTGGAATTTTGCTGAATCGAAAAAGGGATATCAGCTGAGCTTTGAAAACTTCTTAAAATATGGTGGTTACCCTGGTTCATATCAATTTATCAATAACGAAGACAGTTGGGCAAAATTTGTCAAACAATCAATCGTCCTTACTGTCATAGAAAAAGATATCCTTCAGTATCAAACAGTTAAAAGTCCATCTCTTTTCAAGCAAGCTTTTGAAATTATAATGTCATACCCCGCACAAGAAATCAGCTACACAAAACTTCTTGGACAACTCCAAGATAAAGGCAATACGGAGCTAGTGAAATATTACATGAGTTTGTATGAAGGCGCTTTTTTGATCAAGGTATTACAAAAATACTCAGGCAAAAAAATTGTGACTAAATCCTCAACTCCAAAAATTCTTCCCCTTGCTCCCTGTCTCTACTTTTTGGAAATTCGTGACCGATATACCTCTGAAGAAAAAGGAAGAGTATTTGAATTGCTTGTTGGTGCACAACTGGTAAGAACTGGAGAAGAACTTTTTTATTGGCGAGAAAAAAATGACGAAGTTGATTTTGTTCTTAAAAAAGGTAAAAAACTGTTTGCTATCGAAGTAAAAAGTGGAAGAAAAAAATCACCCAAAGGCCTTATGAAATTTAATGAAAAATTCCCTGACTCAAAATCTGTGATTATATCCCTAGAAGACTATGAAGCCTTTGAGCGGGCTCCAATCTCGTTTTTAGAGCAGAGGGCATTAAACTAAAAAACCAACCGCTATGGTTGGTAAAAAATTGGTTGCGGGGGCTGGATTTGAACCAACGACCTCCGGGTTATGAGCCCGGTGAGCTACCAGACTGC
>Ga0208958_1001881_pt1 | contig 19420 bp, 15 predicted proteins | sample RifOxyB1_FD_184032 | JGI IMG/M metagenome (GOLD analysis project Ga0208958, IMG submission 184032) | Soil microbial communities from Rifle, Colorado - Rifle Oxygen_injection B1 (SPAdes) | ecosystem: Environmental > Terrestrial > Deep subsurface > Rock core/Sediment | place: Rifle, Colorado... | reverse complement strand
AAAAAGGCGCTAGTACAAAAATCCAATACCCACTTTTTAAGCCCATCACGCCCATCACCATCAACAATCCAAGCGCCATAAGCCTCAGCAAATTCGAAGCCACCATTAAAGTACCCCACGCGACAAACTTTTGCATCCCCTGTAAAGCCGCCGACGAGCACGAAAAAAGCATGCTCCCTCCTACCCCAACCAAAGAAATTCTTAATATCCAAGTCAGCTCACTTTTACCCAAAACACTTCGAGCAATCACCGGCGTCACCAGCCAACCAACAATCAAAACCCCTGTCCATAAAATTAGCTTCATGCTAAATCCTAACCTCACAAATCCCAATGCTCGCTTCCGGTCAGCTTGAAGATACTTCCCCACAAATCGAATCAAACCCGTATCTGTCCCCACATTCGCCAATGCCGCCACCAAAGTCATCGCGGCTACCCCCACCGAAAATCGTCCGTAGTCGGCCGGACCAAGAGATCTCGCCACCCATACATAAAAAATCATTCCCAAAAATCCACTCCCAAAAGTCCCACCAATCGTCACCCCTGATTGCCGCAAGGTTTTTGCTTTTAAAATTAATTTAATGTTTTCTTTCATCATTTTTCTGCAGAAAATACCAGAGTAAAAACACCGTTGTTCCAAGCCCGACTAATAAGCTCCAGTAAGCCCCCCATCGAATCTCATCCTGACCGGTAAAATACAACTCCACTCTATCATCCCACTCCGGCCGCTTATAAAAAATGTTAACCATCGAATAAGCCGGCAAGGCCTCGTAAGATAGCTGGTCTCGCGTTAAAACCCACCGACCGCTATAACTTTCACTTAAAATCACCCAATTCACTCTTTCCCCAAAAGTCAACTCATAGCGATAAGAAACATCACTTTTATACTTAACCCCTTTCATTGCAAGCTCAGGCGCTTCATTTATCACCTCAAAATAGTTCAAATATGCCTCCGTCTGTTTCTGAGCCAATTCATAATCTGCTATGGGGACTAAAGCCACCACGTTAACTATACTCATATCGTCCCCGCTTTGCCTTTCAAAACTAATCACACCACGCTCTGATGTCCGTTCTTCTAATTTCCATTCAAACCCATCCTCCTCGTACTCCCTGACCGCCAAAATGTATTTTCCTTCACTTACCTGAAATTGATGTGCAAGCTTTTCTCCCAACACGCTCGAAAAAGCTAATCCTTTTCCGTAATCAAACTCGTCGTACTTTACGCCCCGCTGCAATAGCTGATACTTATATTTTAAATAATCAGTACTTCCGTAGTTTGCCCACTCATTTATTTCAAACTCTTGTGGGTGCACAAAGTATTCCTGCAAAAAGCTCATCGTCAAATCCAACTTGTCTTTGCCATTAAACAATAATTCCACTGAATCCTTCGGCAAACCATCAAGTAAATACGGGTCAAATTTCCCGTCCTCAAAAAAAACCATCGGCGTCGGCATACCTTCAATATGGTCGTATAAATTATCGCTTCCCACTACCGCGATTAATTTTTCCACTCCAAATATCCTTGGTAAAATTCCTTCATTTTCTTTTAATAATCCACCCCAATATTCCCATCTCGCCTCGCCGGAGCTTTGCAAAGGCGGGTCAGCCTCTCTTGCGTTTCCAGAAAAAACAAGGTACTTAATTCCCAATAAATCAAACCACGGCTCATATTGCCAGTTCAAATAATTATAATGGTCTTCCCCAGCATTCAATCTGGCTAGTGGTCGTAGATTCACCAAATCCCTGCCATCAAGCGCCGGTTTCTCTTCACTCTGAAAAGCGATCGGGTTTCTCTCTGGAAACCAAGCTGTCCGAAACTCCCCTTCTTCGTTTCCAAATTTCTGTGATATCTGCCGAATATCATCTCTCTGCCATCGATCAGACAATACAAAATTCATTTCGCCGCGCACAGTAGGTAATACTAAAATTAACAAATATCCCACCACCAGTATCCCAAACGATTTCCAGTTCACCTTATCGACCAAGGCTCCTACCATCACTCCAACCATTAATGCCAAAGGAATAAAAAATTTACTGGTATCACGAAAAGCAAAACCAAAAGGAATTACTTTTATGGGTGCATATCCTGCCGCCAGTGTCGCAAAAAACAAATATCCCACAAACATTGTTAGAACCACACGACTCTTTCGAAAAATCAAACTTGTCAAAACCAAAAACGGTATCCCTATAAACACAACTGGTAACGCTCTTGTTTTGCCAAAAACATTTTCTGGCCAATGAGGCAAGTAAAGGCTTAGTGCATCTCGAAATTTAATAATCCCACCTCCCACTTCACTCACCAAACCCCCTTCCGTAAGTTTAAGTAATGGCCACAACCAGTACATATTCAATCCCGCAAGAATCGGAATAATTAGCAAAAAAACTAAACCACTACGTACGCTATTCTCTTTTTTCTCTCGCAGTAAATAGCTTGTTGCCTCTAAGACAAAAAAAGTCAACCACACCATCGCGGCCGCTCTCGGATCTGCAATTATCAAAAACTGATTTACTACTAAAACCAATACAAAATTCCAATATGAAGTTTTCCTAGCTAGCCGAAAAAGTGTCAGTAGCGCCATCGGAAAACTCCCGTACGCCAAAGTTAACCCAACTACCCCTCCGTCAATCACTAAAAGATAATACGTGTTAGCTACATAAAATAACGCCGCCACAACTTGCCCCATTACACCAAACCCCCAATGTTTCATAAGAAGCACCATCCCCAAAACCGAAAGCCCTATCGATGGCAAATAAAATAAGCTCAACAAAATCTGGTTATTTGTCAATCCCAAGCTTCCGAGAAGTCCATACGCCAACATCAGTGGCCAAATAAAAATAAATTGATTTACACCACCCAAATTATTTCCCCGATTAATCCAACTCCAAGGATTATTTACCAATTCTTTTAATCCTTGAGAGTAAAAGAAGGGTGCGTCACCCCAAGCCAAATCTCCAAAAAACAAATTTCGAAAAAGAAGAACCAAAAAAACTACCAAAATCCCCCACCAAGCTTTTCTCATAATTAACATAGTATACTTTCTCTAAATGCCAATTCCCATTCTTTTTCTTATTACCTTCATCCTCAGGGCCAGCAATCTCTCCCCCTGGCTTGCTGACTGGGACTCAGTCCAATTTGCCCTCGCCATAAAAGACTTCAATATGGTCAATCACCTTCCTCACCCTCCCGGTTACCCAGTATATATCTTTCTTGCTCGTCTAATTAATTACTTCACCAATAACCCCACCCTCTCCCTCACTCTCCTAAGTGCCTTCGCTGGTTCCCTTTCTATTATCTTTTTCTACCTCATCGCCAAAAAGTTCCTCTCTCCTACAAACGCTTTCCTTAGCTCTCTTATCCTTTCTTTCACCCCCGTCCATTGGCTCCTCTCTGAAGTTGCCCTCAGTAATATCCCCGGTCTTGCCATTAGCCTCCTTTCCATTTATCTTCTTTTTCTAAGCAGACAAAAGCCCTATTTTCTCCCCGTCACTAGTTTCCTCACTGGACTCACGCTGGGCATCCGCTTCGATGAATTCACCATTCTTCTCATTCTCCTCCTCTACATCAACTATTCGCTAAAATTCAAACATCTTATTCGCTCCGCCTTCTACTCCACCCTCGGCTGTCTACTTTGGCTTACTCCCCTTATCATTGACACCGACCTAAGTGAGTTTCTAAAAACCTACCTTTCTCAGAGCAACTATATCCTCTTTCACGATTCCGTCACCAATGCTGGCTTGCTTTCCCACCTCAGCTTCGTCAAAATAAATTTCGCTCGCGCCACCACTCTTCCCCTCGCTCTCCTCCTCATTTTCAGTCTTTTCCCCTTTCTCAAAAAACTTTCCTATAAAAACTTCAAAAACTCTTTCTTGTTCCTTTGGTTCATCAGTTTTGCCCTTCCTGTAGTTTTCATCTACAACCCAGAGCTCCCACGCACCTACCTTCCCTTGATTCCGCCGTTTCTTATTCTTGCCGCTCTTTCAATCAGTCGTCTCTCCAAGAAATTTTACACCCTCGCCTCGACCATCTTAATTGTTTACCTCTTCTCTGTTTCCCATCCCCTAGTCCATGCGCAAAAAACCACTATTTCACCTTCCATCTTACCCGTCCTTTTTGTTACCGAAACCTTTTCACCCGACGAAACCACCCTACTCACTTCTTTTACCTACCGCCACTTTCAATTTTATGCCCCCGAATTCCAAAATTACTGGACTGCCAAGCATTTTCCCTCTCAATTTAACTCTCTCTATCTAATTACAGACTATCAAAAAACCGCCGATGAGAACCATCTCCTCAATACCTACACCTACTTAAATACCATTGAGTTTCGTGGCCCTCCTGAAGTTTTTCCCCGTCTTCCACAAACCAACCTTTATATCTACCAAAAAACCAATGAAGAGTAAAACCTTTTTTATTATCTTTCTCGCGACTGTCCTTCTGTTTCTTCCTATCATCGCTAGTCCTTCTCTTTATCTTCATCGCGGCAATGATCTTGAAGAGTTTTTCTGGCCCATCTATTACTTCGTCAAAAACCAAATCCTCGAGCAACACACCTTTCCCTTCTGGAACAATCTCTTTCTCTCCGGCACCCCTCTCCTGCCTGATCCTCAATCCCCCCTCTTCTACCCTCCAAACCTCCTTTTTCTTCTCTTCCCTCTCAACCCATCTTTTATCTTAATCGCTTTCTTCCATATTCTCCTAGGGGGCATCGGCTGCTACTACCTCGCTCGCGAACTCAAACTTAACCACCAAGCCAGCCTCACCGCCGCCATTCTTTATCTTCTCTCACCCAAAGTCGCGAGTTATCTCGAAGCCGGCCATGTCGGCCTCGTTAACACTTGGGCCTGGGTCCCATTTGCCCTTTGGAGCACTCTCAAGTTATCAAAAAAACCTTACCCCAAATGGTCTATTCTCCTTGGTTTCTCCCTCGCCGGACTCTTTTACACCCATACCATCGTTTTTCTCATCACTGGTCTTTTCCTTTTCCCACTTTTCCTCGCTACCTCATCCCACCGCAAAACCGATCTTTTCAAAAGTACTCTTCACTTTTTCCTTGCCGGCACCATTACTCTTGGTCTTATCGCCATCACTTTCCTCCCCCAACTGGCATGGAAAGATTTAACCACCCGTGACCTCCTCCTCACCCAAAGACAAATTCACCCTATCTGGACATCAAAGTTAGAATTCTTACTCAACATCACCGCACCCTGGCTCAATCAATCGGGCCTTCAATCCATCGAAACCGAAAAATGGATTCCTCTCGGTTTTTTTCTTTCACTTCTTTCCTTTCTCGGTTTTCTCAAAGTAAACCGCAAGCTCAAAATCATCATCCTCTCGACTATGTCCCTCATTCTTCTTATCTCTCTCGGCAACGCCTCACCACTCTACCCCTTTCTCATTCGTCAAGATTGGTTTGCCCTCATGCGCATCCCCACCAGAATCTTCTTCCCGATCATTCTGATCTCCATACTTCTCGCCAGCTACGCAGTCGATCAGTTTAAGTTTGCCCGCTTTATTGCCGCACTCGCCATCATCGAATCCATTTTCCTCTCTTGGGCCTACCTTCAAAAACCAACCACTCCACGAGTCGGCGTCCCCGATAAGATCTATACCATTCTTCAAAACGATCCTGACCACTTCCGCGTCCTTTGCCTTACTCGTTGCCTTCCACAAAAAGAGGCCGCCAAACGACAACTCGAACTCGTCGAAGGCTACAGTACCCTTGTCCAAAAAAACTACTACAGCCACTCCCTCCAACTTATTGGCGGTTACTGGAATTATTATTCCATTCCCCTCCCACCAACGGGAGTTTATCTTTTTCAAGACCTCAAACCAAATGTCAGCTCACTCGCCGACTATAACACTAAATACGTCATCCATACCAAAGAGCTTTCAGACTCTAACCTAAAGTTATTGGGAAAATATGACCAATTCTATCTTTACGAAAACCTTATCACCAAACCCCGTGCCAGTGCCCCTATCACCTTCTACTCCCCCAACAAAATCATAATAAACACCCAAGGTTACACCCAGCCAAGTATCATCGCTTCCGAAGTTTACAGTCCTGGCTGGAAAGCCTATTTAAACGGTACGGAAGAAGTATCAATTGAAGAAACCCCCAGCTCTCTTCGCTCAATACCAATTAAGCCCGGCACCAGTTTTGTTATCATCAAATACGAGCCACCCCTTGCTAACCTCGGTAAAATCATAACTCTCTCCACCTACCTTACCCTCACTGTCTTTCTTGTTATTTCTCAAGCAATAAACCTTTCAAAACACCAGCCAAAAGCAAGCCATAAGTAAAATTCCCCAAATCTTCAGCCTGTCCATACCCCCCAAGAATACTAAATGGCAAAGCCAAAATTAAACAGGTCATCGCCATTCCAAACACCACCCGTTTATCAATATCCAAAACAAATATCCCAAAAACAAAACTAATAACCAAACTAGTTTGAGAATCAAAGATCAAATTCAAATACGGCAAATCATGCAACACAAATATTAAGGCCGAAAAACCAAGCGTTATCACCATTCTTAATCTCCTTTTCTGAATCCAACTCCAAAGCCACTTCGAAAAACGCTCTTCCAGCTCCACAATATCGATTTTTCTCTTTATCATCTTCTTCCTTTTAGCCATCTCTCTATCAACAAAAGAAACGCCATACCTATCGCAGCCCCTCCACTCAAAACTCCGCCAACCACAAACAACCTCTGCGACTCATACCTAAGAACGTATTCCCCGCCATCAGAATCATCAACATACCAAGCATTTTCAAATCCATTTATCCTGATATGCTTCTTGACTTCCTCTCCACCCACTTTAAACAGTTTCCAAAAAGGTCCGTATCTTTCATTAAAAATAACCAAGTAGGGCTTCTGAATTGCCCCAACCGTAAAACGCCGCTCTGTTGGGCTTACTTCTGTATATCCCCTCAACTCAACTGGACTCTCTTCAAAAGAAAATTCTATTCTCGACACAATCGGGGCGTTAACTATCTTATAGACTTCGACTCTTTCTATCTCCGGGGTGTCCGCTCCACCAGAACAAATATAAACTGTCGGCTGGCCATAATCCTCCCTCGTCGAATATATATATCTTACCGGTTGATTTAACCCCGTTGCGTTGAACATCTTCTCGTCACGTCCCCTCAAATAACCATGGTCTCCACCCAACTTTTGATTCTCATCTTTCACAATTAGCTTCAAAGCCGAAAACTTATCGCTACTTGAAACCAAAATCTCATACGCCTCCCCTGGTTCAAAAGTTACTATCTTTCCCACCCGACACGTCCCCACTCCAGTCGGAAACGACACCTTTTCAACCGACTGCTCCAAATATAAATTGATAATCTCAAAATCCATCTTCAAAATTGCCTGTCCAGCCGGGCCAAAATCTCCCAAAATTTCAAACCACCCCTTCCCACCATCCACAATCTGCATCTGTCTTTTCTCTCCTCCATTCTCCAAAACAACTTTGTCTGGAAGTACTATTTCCCCCGTCTCACCTTTTGGCAAATCATCACCGTGTATGAGTAGCCTTTGATTTCCAACCCCAGAAATATTTAAACGGTACACTTTCCCACTTCTAAGCTCCGATACCGACTCAGTCAAGTCAGAAAACAAGTTTTCAATCTCCCTTCCCCCCCAAAGTACAGAATATATTCCCTCTCTCACATCCTCTCTCTGGTAGGCAAACTCTTGACTCCCCACGTAAGATCTTAGCTCAAAATTCAACGAACTAAGCTTACTCAATACCTCACTTGCCACAACATAACTTCCCAATAAATCTGGACTCTCTGCAAGCGTCTGTTTCACACTCTCCAAATATTGTGTCGAGGTCTCAAGATTCTTCACAACGTAGCTCTCGTTAATCCCCAAGCTTATCATTGATCTTGTCTCCGAAATCCTCCGCTGTACAAATGAAAGAAGTAAAATCGCTCGCTCATGATTACTTACCACATTAGAAATATCCTTCGCCTCTCGCTTCTCTTTCAAGAAATATAATGGCGAATTTGGAAAAATACTCACCAAAGGTAATCTTTCGTCCGTTCGCAGATTCTCCATCAAACACGATTGGCAACCAAACACCTCAACTCTCCTTTTAACAATCTCTGCCAACAAATTCTCCGACGTCTGGTCCACCCTCACCACCTCCGTTCCCTTTTCCCACGCCAAAAACAAACTCAACAACTTAATATCTGAGTCAGGCACCAAAGTAATCCCCGTTGCCGCTCTGACCTTTGTCATCCCCTCACGAGAAAGCTCATATAAACTCCATTCCCCAGAAGTCTTCACTCGCGTTAAACCAAACGAGTCAAGCGAAGCAAACTTCTTGCCATAATCGTTTCCCTCAAGAATATAATGTACTCCAAGTCTTGTAGCCATACTTCTAAACAGCAGGTCGTTCCCCTCTTCTAAGGCAGAGTAAAGCAATTTCACTCCGCTCATCTCGCCATCTGTCAAAGTCAGTTCATTGGCCAATACATTCGTGTCAGCCAAAACATACGGCAATGATGACAAGCTCCAATACCCCCACGTATACCCTTCAGTGTAGGTTTGATCATCCCTTGGCGGCCAAAGCAAAACCCGCTCGTTATGCGAAATGTTCTCCTCCATCCACTCTGACATCTCATAAACGTACCTCGGCACTTGAACCAACGTCGACGAATTAGGCTGCCAGTTAAAAACATTTGTCCTTCGAAACAAAACCCCGTGATAAGCCATCCAAACCCCCAATAACCCAATCGACAACAAAATCCCATAAAAGCTGGCTTTCTTCAATCTTAACCTATACGAAACAACAAACTCGACTAGCTTCGAAAGTATATACGAAAAAAGGACAGCAAAAGAAATAAAGAAGGCGCTTGCAAACTTATAATAAGGAGTTCTAAATACCGAGAAACCAGGAATCAAGTCAAAAAATAACTTAAACAAGTTACCCGTTGGCTCATGGCTTCCGGCCATAAAAAACATTGCTAAAAGGTAAGCAAAACCAAAAAAATAAACTATAACCCGCTCTTTCTTTCGTTTAACAATCACAAGACTCAGAACCACCAATAGCGGAAACAAAAAGCTCACCGTCGTCAACACCGGGCTTTCCAAATACAAACTCGCATAAGAATGCCCCACGTCCGGCTCATACCAATCACTATACCAAGATGGTATCCCCTGCAGTCGAAACATATTAATAAACGACGAATTTGTACTAATGTAATTCAACCAGTCGCCACTTCCCGCTACCGCTTTTCCACCCAATTCATCTAAATACGCTTTGTTGAATAATCCCAATGACGCTGGCAATAACTGATATAAGTTCAGCGCAACTGTAAATAAAAGGCTCAAAACCAAAAATTTAATGGTTGATAAAAATCTCGCTTTGCCTTCACCTTTCACCAACCAAGTCAACATGAAAAACCCAATCGCAACCAAAAAAACCAGCAGGCTCCCGTACAAAGGCACCCCAATCAAACCCCCACAATTAAAAATTGTAAGCACAATCGCCAACAAAATCGCTGATCTGATAAGCCTTGTCCTACCCCAATAAAACCGCCAGAATATCGTCAAAAAAAGAAGCGTTGCTGTGAGCACGCTGTACTTCGCCCGCTCCAAAATAAATACCGATTGGAATAAATAAAAATTAAAAACAATTACCACCGGCATCAAAATAGGAAAGTAAAATCCCAGTTCTTTCCCAAGCTCTCGAGCTAACAAACACGCCGCAACAAATATTACCGCAAACCAAAAGAAAAAGTTAAGCCAATTCCCTGCATAACTCACACCTACAACCAAAGCCGAAAGATAATCAACCAAGTGCAAGGTCAAGCTCCCAAAAAGATAGCCGTTATCCTGGCCGAAGTTAACCCGCTCGTCCCAAGCCCAAAGCCTTGTCTTCAAAAACATCTCTGCGCTCAAGGGCAATCCCGAATCGTGCCCCACCACTGCCACCCCAGGTAAAATCATATATCTTGCAAATATTAAAAGAAATATTACTCCCACCAAAACATACAAAAAATAAAAATTAATTCTTCTCGACATATAAACAATAAACCGCTTAGTCTTCATAATTCGTCAGTCCCGAAAATAAATTTATGTAATATCCCAAGCCAACTTTTTTCATCACCCTCGCAAAAATCTCCTCATCACTCACCCTCCTTACTCTATCTTGCACAATCTTTCTTTTGCTCAACGTTTGACTGATATTTAAAATATTCCACAGCATTGCTTTTTGAATTGCCAAGGCCATACCCAAACTACCCCTCACTAAATAATACCCCGACATTACTTCGCAAAGAAAAAGATGAGGCACCAAAATCCTCACCAAGTTTTTCACTTCTAGATTTTTCAAGTACGAGTTAATCCTATTTTTATATGAATGGAACTGCACAAAAGGATTAGCCAGTTTCGAACTCGTTGCTCCCATCTTGTGGTAAATCACCGAGTCGGGAACAAAATATATTTCGTACCCCGCGAGCCACACCCGGTGACACAAATCGCTCTCTTCAAAATATGCAAAATATCGCCCGTCAAAAATTTCTCCTCGAACCATCACCTTTTCCAAAACATTTCTGCGAAAAAGCATGCACGCCCCTTTCGCTGTGTGAATCGCGATATACTTCGAATACTTCACCGAATCCTTCTTGAAAACCCCATAATGATACATTATTCCCGTCATCGTCAAAAACGATCCCACCGAATCAAGCGTATCCCGTTTGTCCATCAAAAAAATCTTACTTTGCACCCCACCAATTTTTTTGTCCTTCAAAATCCTTTGCACCAAGTTTTTCAAAAAGTCTCTTGTCACCTCCGTGTCATTATTCAAAAAAAGTACGAGTTCTCCTTTCGTTCTTTGATAGCCAATATTATTCGCTTCCGCAAAACCCAAATTCTCCTTGTTCACTATTATTTGTAATCTGCTATGTGGAATTTTGATCTTGCGGATCACCTCAACCGATCCATCAATACTTGCATTATCCACCACTATCACCTCGATATTCTCATACGACTGTTTCTTCAAAGATCGCAAACACTTCATTAAATAGCCCTTACCGTTAAAGTTCACAATTATTATCGAAACTAATGGTTGTTTAGTACTCATGCTCATAATTAGGAATATCACCATACTTATCTAACTCCACTAAAGTCAACAACTTTAGGCGTATACTGTTTGGTACAAACTCAAGCCCTGCAGGTGCCTCAAAACGAAGTGAATTCAGTAAAAGACCGCCAGCTGGAATAATTACTGTATACTGCCTATTTCCCAAAAAAGTATCAAAACTTTTGCAAGGCGGCAAACCAGGATTGTATTTATCGGTCTGATAACAAACAAGAGATTTTACCCCCCAATCTCTCAAATATGCTTCAACCAAGGCTATCTCGCTTCTATCAGTCCCAAACAAACCCGGCGAGTTTTCAATTCGTGCCGCTAATTCAAAATCTAAATCCATATATTTCCTCTCCACCACCTCAAGCTCTGCAATCTGTGGCGAATCGTCAATCTCCGTCCTCGTCACCAGAAGCTTCACATACCGACAATTCGTAGCGGAAACACTATCTGATAAAACCTTTGTCACATTTCGTACAAACTTAAACTTTCCCAAACTTACCCAAACATCTCCATCCAAAGAACACAAATACTCGTAATCCAAAGGCACTCTAATCTCAGAATCATAAAACATCCTCATTCCTCCAACATCCCTCACCTCTCCCAAATCAATCACCACCTCAGCCACCTTCCTATCCAACCACTCAAAGCGGTCACTCATCCACGACGTCTCCACATTCCCGTCCAAAATATTCCAAACTTCCCGATATTTCCATTCCGATGATGCACCCGCATGAGCCGTTTTGTAATAGTTTCTTTTCGACCTCAAATACCCAATGTATTCAGCCAACCTACCTACTCCCTCCTTTTTTTCAGAAGTATAAGTATTGTCCACCACCATCCCACCTTCAAAACTCAAAAGCATTGGCGTCGATATTTCCGCGCCAATTACTCCCAGGTCCGCCACCGGTACAAACTGAGACGCCTCACCGAAAAGTGCCTCCCGCGTTTTCTTCGTTGTGTTTATTAGGCCTCGCCCCGCCTCAAAATAAAAGGTGTATACCGCATCCTTCTTTACCTTCCCCTGCTTCACCAAGCTCAGAAGTTCACCGAAGTTCTCTGGCAAATATAAATCATACCTATCAATTCCATAATAATAGGCTACCGCCGCCATATCTGGTGCCGACCCAACGCTAAAAACCTCCGTTCTCAAGCGCCTGCTTTCCGCATCATCGGCCACATCAAAATATATTGCCGAGCCTCTCGGCAAGACTTTTATCTCACGCGTCAACGTCTCATAAAATTCTCTCGTCGGCCTCGTTCTCATCTTCAAATTCCAAAGCGAATACTGATTCATTAAAACCACATTCAAAACCACAAGTCCTAATCCCAATCTATAAAACCATTTTGACTTTCCGAAGTATTCATCCAAAAACGCCCCCCACACAATTGCTACCCCCACAAAAGGGATCGTCGCGTAACGATGGGTTGTCATTATCGCCCTTTCTGGGAAGTGAAAAATATAAACCATATAGCTCGCCACCGCAAAAGCAAAACCAAACCACACCATTTTATTTCTTCTTTTAAGTAACCAAACTGCTACCCCGCCAAAAAGCAAAGTTAACCCAACCGCCAACACGCCCGTTTCCGGGACAAATTTATCAGGAATAAACAAATTCATTAGTGATCTTAAGGGTACCAATAAAAGCTGCCATTTCCCTTCATGGAACAACAAATCAAAATATGTCGACAGCTGATAAGTCGAAGGGCTTCCTTTAACATAAAATGTGTAAAACAGATACAAAAATGGGGCAATTCTCAAGCCCGACAATATTGGGCTAAAATTGTATAAAATCTCAAGCGCCAAAATCACAAGTACTACCCCATGTGACCGAATCCAAAACCCCTCCAGCGTCGCCGCAAAAACGAATAATGCAAGAAAATACAAAGCAACTGATCTTTTATTAATATATCTTTTGTATTGCCCCGCCGTTATGCACATCAAAACAATCGCGTGTGGCGTTTGATAGGAATTTGTTAATCTAAGCATCGTGTCCGATCCTACGTAACCCGAAGCAAATATCAAAGACGTAAGAAGCGCTATGTCTCTCTTTTTGGTCAGTGCCCGCGCCAGAAAATAAACTGCCAAAGCCGCCAAAAAATAGTTCATCACCCCAATTACGAAATACCCGAATGGCTGAAGCTCAAAAAGCGAATAAAGCGGGGCAAAGGGTGTCGCCATGTACCGGTATGGCGAGCCGCTCGCTCTCCCCGTCAATCCCTCACCATACTGACTGAATCCCTCCTCAATATTTTGGAGCTTAAACATTAAGCCGTGATCATCCTGACCAAAATACATAAAAGCTGTCAATCCATACGACAAAATTACCACCAATAATATCAAACCAATAACTTTTTTCATCTTGCTACACTAATCAGTTTAATTTAATCCTTCAGTCAGTTCAATCTCTCGGACCTCATAGCTTTCCTCCTTTGTGTTGTCTGCTTGAACTGACAACACAACTCGACTAGCATCTTGTGGCGCCACCGCACTGACCCAAAGTTCCTCCCATCCATCACCCACTTCCTTCCTCGCCGAAAGTGCCACCGCCTTCCCCAACTTTAATTTCTCATCTTGGACCCCACCCAGCCACATTTCCTTCTCATAGTAAAGCTGCGTCGGCCCCTCTTTTATCAACAAATATCCTCTCTTCATTTTCTCCCACAAACTCCTTCGATCACCATCAAAAAAATCCATTCTTATAAATATTTTCGGAATCACCACTTCCTCACTAGAAGTTTTTCTTACCTTAAGTGAAAAAGTGTAGGTCATCCCCGCCTTAACCGCCACCGACGTGCTCATTAACCTCGGGGCAATAAAATCTGCCTGCCTGTTTCTATATATCAACACCCCCTCTTTCCCCAAAACTTCTTCATCCACTACACCATGCCCATACCGCCTTACCATCCAATTCAATTCCTGTCCGGTGGCAACCACCCCTCCTTTAACCGTCGGCAATGAACGAAATTTATAATAATAAATCCTCGTCTTCTCACACATCGATGGCTTCTCAATTATCTTCAATACCTCTGTTCTCGTCTGATATTCATACAAAGCAAGGTAGGCAAATGAATTCTTATAAAGTTGTGGATCGCTCACAAAAAACTCGTTAAAAAAAGCGTACGTATCATATTCCAGTCTCGAAGCGTTAACAAAGGCATACTCCGCTCCCGCCGCTCTCGACTCTTCAAGCGACAATAAGTACTCCGGAAACATCTCGATCAATTTAACCGCTCCAAATTCCGGTGATCCTGGAAAACTCACCGACGGCAAGTCAGCAATCGACACATCCGGAGGAATCGACGCCTCAATGTATTTCTCGCTCTGTGTGTGTATCGCCGCCTGTCCGCATGACAAACTTGAAGTCGTGCTCATCCAAAGAGAAATAAAACTAAGAAGCGCAACTACAGACACCACCACTATTTTTTGTCTTTTCCTAAATAGCCGGGAAAACTCAAGCACCGAGTACGCCGCCAAAATTGCCATAAAAGGCAATACGGGAATCATCACCCGCTCGTACATCACCCGCAAGTAATAGCTCGAATAAACTGTCACAAACAGTGGTGTTGACAAAAACAACAAAACCATTTTCGACCTCTTTATAACTACAAGGAGTAACCCTCCCAATGCAGCTATCGAACCAAATACCCCAAAACCTTTAAAAAAAGTATAACTCACTAAATATGGCCGAAAGTTCTTTGGCCAAATCGTCGCCAAAGGAACCAAACTCTCTTTTCCTCCCGAAGCCAAATATGAACCCAACGAAAAAACATAAACTGACAACGGCGTACTATACCAAGGTAAGGCATACTTTTCCAGGTCTGCCATAAATTGTGCCGGCCCATTCTGATCCAAAAACAAAAACGGCACTCCCACAAATAGACCCACAAAAACGAAGATCACTCCTACCAACATTTTAGGAAACCACCTTTTCTGACGCCCAAAGATCAGAAACATCGCTACAGAATACGGTACGATAACCACGGGGAAAAACCTAATCGCGATTGATATTCCGGAAAAAAGCCCCGCCAAAGCATAATCATTGAATTTTCCCCGTTTTACCACTTTAATCAAATAAAGTAGTGCTAAAAGCAAAAAGAACAGAAACGGTACATCCGTTGTGATGTAATGGCTATCCCTTGCGTGTAAAGGGGCAATCGCCAAAAAAAAAGCACCCAGAATACCCACTTTCTTGCCAAAAAGTTTCTTTCCAATCAAATAAGTCAAAACTACGTTCCCCAAACCAAATAACGCCGTTACCCCTCTCCCCACCCCAAATAGAAGCGCTTTACTCCACCCCATCTGCGCCAAATAATATTCTGAAAATGGAATTGGCCGCGCCAAAAAGGAGGATGAAACCAAAGTATTTACCGTGTAAACAAAGTATCCAGAGATAAGTATTGGAAAATAAAAAATTGCATGAAAATAATAGTTTATCGTTCCATATTTGTACGTGTGTGGATTAAAATCACCATGCGATACAGCTTCAACCACAAGCTTAATCGAATCTTCATGTAATGGCGGCTCATCAGGGTGACGAATATTGGGCATTAAACCAACAAAATTAATAAAAATGGCGAGTAAAATCATTCCCCGCAAAATCTTCCTGTCCATTAATGTGTTTATATCACATCATCAGAAGCACCACTACTATAAGTTTGCATTTATCGCTATTCGAAATATAATAGGGCAGTGAAAAAAGATCTCATCATCTCCGTCATTCTTATCACCCAAAACGACGCAGACATTCTTGAAAAATGTCTCATCGCGATTAATACCACCCTTCACAACCTCGATACCAACTTCGAAATCCTTGTCGTAGACAACCACTCCGAAGACAACACTATCGATAAACTTCGCCACCTCCATCAAAAAATTCCTTATCTCCGAGTTCTTGTTCTTTCTCGCCCCTATGACTCCGAAATTGCCGCCACCGCGGGCTTTGATAGCTGCGTCGGTGACTACGCCATCCTTCTCAATCTTTATACAGATCCACCAATTATCATTCCCGCCATTTATAGTCTCCTTTGGGAAAATAACATCGTTATCGGCAAACATAACACCGATCTTCTCAATCGCGACCTTCCCACCAGAACCATCATTGCTCTCACCAAATACCTCTCGCGTCGCGAATATCGCCATTCATACAACTACACTCTTGGGTTAAACAGAAACGCCATCAACGCTCTCACCCGAACCCGGCGAAAAAGCCGCCGCTTTGACTATTTAAGCTCCGTCATCGGCCTTCAAAAGTTTGTCTTCGAATTTAAACCAAAGAACACCTACAAAAAGAGGTTAAAGCAGGAGTCATTTATTTATGTCTTTCTCACCATCCTCGATACCACCATCAGTAATTCCTTTCGCCCCTTGCGCCTCTTCAGCCTCCTCGGCATTGCCGCGAGCGTTCTCTTCCTTCTCTACATCATTGGTATTTCCATTGCCGAACTCGTCTTTGGTTACGACCTTGCTCCCAAAGGCTGGATCAGCCTCGGAAGCATCATCGCCATTATGTTCCTCGTTCTCTTTACTTTGCTTTACTTTATCGCCGAGTACATCATCCGCTCCGTAACAGAAGCCCGTGACGAACCGATCTACTTCATCGCAGACGAATTTGACAAATCCGTCATAATACCTAATAGTCAAAAAAACATCACAAAATGAAAACGGCTCTCATTGGCTACACCGGCTTTGTTGGCAGTAACCTTGCCAAACAGTTTCTCTTTACCGACTTATATAACTCCAAAAATATTGGGAAGATCAAAGGCAAAAAATACGATCTTATCGTCTGCGCCGGCACTTCCTCGGAGCGTTGGAAAGCCAATCAAAATCCCGATGAAGACTGGGCCAAAATAAAATCACTTCTTGATAATCTCGAGCGCGTCCAAGCCAAACACTTCGTTCTCATTTCCACTATCGACGTCTACGCCAACAAAAACAAAACTAGCGAATCTAAAAAAGTTAGCTTAATAAGTCTCGCCGAACCTTACGGGAACCATCGCTACAAGCTAGAGCTTTCTATCAAAAAACACTTCAACAATTACACTTTTGCCCGCTGCACCCAGCTTTATGGCCCTGGCCTCAAGAAAAACTTTATTTTTGATCTTCTGAACAACAACGCCCTTGATTTCACTCACAAAAACACGCTTTTTCAATGGTACCACGTCAAAAACCTCTGGAAAGACATTTGTATTGCCAAAGCCTTCAATATTCCTATCATTAATCTCACCAGCGAGCCAATTAGCGCCAAAGTACTCGCCAAAAAAGTCTTCGGCATAAATTTCAACAATACCACCGACAATCCACCTAAAGCTTTTGATATCCAAACCAACTACGCCTATTTTTACGGTTCAAAAATCCCCTACCAATACTCCCAAAATCAAGTTGTTGATGAAGTTAAAGAATTCATTAAAGAATATAAAACCAAAAAATGAAACTCGCCATCAGCAATCTTGCTTGGGACGAAGCCGAGAATCAAAAAATCGCCTCTCTCCTTTCAAAATATAAAATTAAAGCCATCGAAGTCGCTTGCTCCAAAGTCAGCAATCTTAAGAAATACCGCGAATTCTGGGACAACCAAGGCATCAAAATTATTGCCACCACTTCTCTTCTCTATGGCCACCCTGAGCTTACCCTTTTTGAAAACGCTAAAACTAGAAACCAAACTTTAGAACACCTTAAGCACCAGGCCGATCTCGCCAATCAGTTAGGAGCAAAAATCATGATGTTTGGCTCCCCCAAAAACCGCATCAAAGGGAAACTCACAAATGAGGAAACTTTAAAAATTTCTCGCGATTTTTTTACGAAGCTCTGCGATTACACTAGCCAGTTTGAAATCTCCCTCGCCTTCGAGCCGAACCCCCCCATCTACGGCGGCGATTTCATCCATACCACCCAAGAGGCAATTGAGTTAGCCGAATTTATCAATCATCCCTGTTTTGGCCTCAATTTAGACGCAAGCACCGTGGCCTCCAATCAAGAAAATTACGATCAAAGTGTTAAGGCGGCCATTCCTTTTGCTAAACACGCCCACATAAGCGAGCCATTTCTAAAACCCATTCCCAATGGCCAAACCAATCACCAAGCTTTTAGCCAAGCCCTCAAAAAACATAGCTATAAAAATTGGCTCTCCATCGAAATGCCCCTTGGCCCAGACGTCGATCATCTCCAACAAATCGAAAAAACTCTCAAGTTCTCAACCCAAGTCTACGGTTGACATACAAAACCCACCCAACATTGACCTTCCTCAGTTGGTCCCTTACCGCCACTTTAGTTGTCCTAAACAACTATTTTGATACGATGTTTATTGTTTTCAAAAAGTAAGTGTTATAATCTCAAAAATAATGTCCGCCAAAAAACTAAACACCAACGCTTGGCAAATACCTAAATACACCATCCATGAGTTTTTCAAGAAGAAAAAAACCAAGTATTGTCTCGTCATCCCCGTCATCAATGAAGGCACACGCATCCAAAAAGAGCTCGCTAAAATTAAAAAATACACCCCTCTTATCGACGTTGTCCTGGTTGACGGGGGTAGTACTGACGGCTCTCTGAACACCAACTTTTTAAGAAAACAAAAAGTCCGCGCTCTCCTAACTTCCCCCAAAGGCCAATCCATCCAATACCGCGCCGCCTTCGCCTACGCTCTCAAACAAGATTATGAAGGAATAGTAACTATCGACGGCAACAACAAAGACGACCCCTCCGCCCTTCCTAAATTTACCAAAGCCCTTGACGAAGGTTTCGATTACATCCAAGCATCAAGATTTATCAAGGGCGGCAAACACGCACATACTCCCTCGGACCGGATTTTCTTCAACCGCCTGGTTATCTCTCCTTTACTCAGCCTTGCCGCCGGCAAATGGTACACCGATACTCCACTTGCCCTCCGCGGTTACAGCCAAAAATACCTCCTCCACCCTGGAGTTCAACCATTTCGCGGTATTTTTCAGCGTTACGAGCTTCTCTTTTATCTTGTCACCCGCGCCAATCGCCTTGGTCTTAAAAGCAAAGAAATCCCCACTAAAAGAAGTTACCCCAAAGGGGTTGTCCCAACGAAGATCATCGGTTGGAAGAAAGTCACCGATATGATTAACGTCATCAAAATCGCCCTCGGCCGCTATAATCCCAAATAATCACTTTACAAGCACCACGCTGATATTACTCGCTCCATACGCAAAGTTATTGAGTTTCGCGTCCAGCTTCTCCATTAATTCATCCATTTTTCGGCTCTTCACAAAAAGCGACATCAACACCCAAATCGTTTTTACCAAATGACCAGTATAGTAAACCTTTTCCACATTCATCCCGAACTTTCGCTCTAAGG
>Ga0208958_1001876_pt1 | contig 19442 bp, 20 predicted proteins | sample RifOxyB1_FD_184032 | JGI IMG/M metagenome (GOLD analysis project Ga0208958, IMG submission 184032) | Soil microbial communities from Rifle, Colorado - Rifle Oxygen_injection B1 (SPAdes) | ecosystem: Environmental > Terrestrial > Deep subsurface > Rock core/Sediment | place: Rifle, Colorado... | reverse complement strand
ACCTTGCTCAAAAAGCCGGGGAGACGGTTGTGGTTACCTGGCCCGAGTGGGATGGTGCAGCTTATAAAATCCTCATCATCAATCCGTTCAAGAAAGATTCCCAGGAGGTTGCCTATAAATATTATCTGCCGTCAGATTTAAAAAGAGGGGACGTTGAGCAAATTGACACGGGCTTAGCGCTTAATTTCGACAATCAGAAGAATCAGTATTTTATGGAGGTTAATCTGCCCTTGCCTGCAGGCCAGGGCAAGACGCTGAGTCTTAAGACCAATAATATTTGGAAAATTGATCAACCGGAAGCAAAAACCCAAAAAACTGGCGGGCAAGAGCTTACCAAGGCTTCGGAAACAACCACTGCCGATAGGCAAAACAAGGTCTTGGGAACAGAGATTGATAAACCTTTTTCTAGCCTGACTGCTCTTCGTGAGAAAGTTACCGGCCTCACGGCTCAAATTCCGCGGGAAAAGATGGCCGCTTTGGGGTTAATAATTTTTCTTTCGGGCCTTATCGCCTTGGTTGTTTATCTGATGATGACATTTATCAGGTGGGACAAAAAATCCGGACAAAGCGTTTCCGGAGATGTTCAATCGGCCGAGGTTGAGAGCATCTTAATACCGAAGTTTTCGGCCAAAAAAGAGACGATTAAGAAAGGGCCTTCCTGGCTCACGGTCAAATTCCGGGCCGTAGTCTCGGCTATTCTCGCAATCCCAGCTTCGATAATATCCTTTTTCTCGAAAGTTCTATCCTCGGTCACAAAGGCCTTGGCCTCTTTCATTAATGGTCTGCTCAAGATCCCAGTCTCCATATTAAAGTTTTTCTCAAAGGCCGTCACCTTAGTTAAAACGTTCACAACCGCCGTAATAACAGGCTTGGCGAGGTTTATATCCTCGGTTACAGCTTCTATTCTGCGGGTCTTCCGCTCAATCGTGCAGGCGATCTTAACGTTTGCGGCCAAGACAATCTCCGCGACCAGAAAAACCGTTGTTGCGATTGGAAACTCTTTACTCAAAATCCCGGTGGCTATATTGACATTTTTCTTAAAGGTTATATCTGCGGTGAGGACGCTCTTGGTCGCCCTGTCAACGGGTTTTTACAAGTTCATAGCCTCGATTATCGCTTCTGTGAGAAAGGTCGTAGGCGCCGTTGTCAAAGGTAGTCTGACGTTTGTTGCCAATCTGATATCTGCCGTGACCGCGTTTTTTGTAGGCATCGGATCCGGAGTTACAAAAACAGCCCACTCTGTCAGAACGGGGATACCGGCAATTTTATCTGCGATAGAAACGTTTTTCCTAAGAACGATTACTGCGGTCAAAAAGCTGGTTGTCGGTCTGACAACTTCCTTACTGGGGGCGGTAAAAGCAGCCGGGAACGCGGTCGTCGTTTTTATCAAAAAACTGATATCCGCCCTGGTTAAGGCGGTAGTCTCGATTGGGTCGGGGGTGCTGGCCGTCCTGGCTTCGCTAAAGAACTTTTCCCTGAACCTGATATCTGCGCTGGCTGGAGGCATTGTGGCGGTTGCCACTGCCCTTAAAAAGGCCCTCTTGGCGGTTATTGGTGCCATCAAAACTTTCATCACCAATGTCGTCTCCGCCATCAGCGCATTTTTGGTCAAGATTGTTTCCTCGATCATAGCTTTTGTGGCAAAAATAATATCGTTAGCCACCAATACCTTGATTTCGACAGTAACCTTTTTCTTGAAAGTTGTATCGTCAATCACAAGAACCTTGGCCTCGATAATCAGAAAAGTACTTAGGGGTTTGGTTTCGATAACAAAATTTACGGATTCCACCCTAGCCCAACGGAGCCGGTAAAAGAGATTTCGGTAGAGTAATTACTTCTTTGTATCTTTGGAGCCAAAGGCGTTTTTGAATTCTTTGAACGATTCTCCCAGACCCTTACCCATTTCCGGGAGCTTTCTCCCGCCGAAGAGGATGAGGACGATGACGGCAATGATTATTATTTCTGTTGAGCCGATGTTAGCTAGCATCTAAAAAGTCACCTTCTTTCAAGACAAATGCGTTTTGAGAAAGACGCGATTTAATATTAGCGTAAGTTCAAACAAGATTACAAGGGGCGCAAACAAAACGACATCGGAAATAAGATCCGGAGGAGGCAGAAGGATGACAAAGATGACGGCAATCAGGTAGGCATAGATCCTTTGCCTCTCAAAGAAAGAATGTTTTACCAGGTTCAAAAGCATCAGGACCGTCATGGCAATCGGGAAGAGGAAAGCAACTCCCATTAAAAGTCCGGTCAGAAGTACATTTGACAGGAACTTTTCGATATCCAGCACATTGCCGATTTGCAGGGAAACTGAGGTCCGATAAAAAATCTGGAGCAGAAGTTTCATTACCATCACTCCATAGCCGAACCCTAAGCTGAAAAGAACCAGGGTCAGGGGCAGGATATTAACCAGGATGCGATACTCTTTCTGGCGCAGAGCGGGCTTTAAGAAACCCAAGAGCTGAAAAATTATTACCGGGATAACCACAATTACCCCCACGACCAAGCCGCAATTCAGCGCCAGGGTAAAGAATTGAAAAGGTGTTGTAAAGACGATGTTGACGCCCTGAAGACTGAAAAACCCAAGAACCAGGGTGACGATTTTTTGAAATGATAAAAAACCGACGATCGTAGCGATGACAAAAAGCGATCCGACGAATAAAAACCTTTTTCTGATTTCCAGTAAGAAAGGATAAAATTTACTTGCTGTCGTTTGGGGTGGGGGATTTGCCACTATTCCTCCTTTGCGCCTTTTTTGAACTCATTCATTGCTTGTCCTATTCCTTTTATAAATTCCGGGATTTTCTTGCCGCCGAAAAGAAGAATGACGATTAAAGCGATAATGATTAGCTCCGGTGTGCCTAGGTTAAACGGCATTTAACTATCACCTCCCGGCTGGTTATTTTTGGCCTCTTCTGGTTTTTGGAGGTCTTCCTTAATCTTATTGAATTCTTTTTTGGACTGTCTTAACCCTTGGGCGAGTTCGGTGAATTTCTTGCCGCCGAAAAAAAGAAGAATCAAGACGGCAATGATGATGAGCTCTCCCGACCCGATATTCCTTAAGACATTAAACATTTTTGTTTTTTAAGCTTCTGCCTGTTTGTCCGCGTCTCCTTCCTCCTTCCCCTCAAGTTCTTCCTTGATTTTCTTAATTTCTTTGGTGCTTTCTCCTACTCGTTTGGCGAAGTCTTTAAGCTTTTTGTCGCCAAAAAAATACAAGGCAATGATGGCGATAATGATTATTTCCGGGCTCCCCAGATTAAGCATAAAATTGATTCTTACTGGTCATCCTTGTTGGATGCGTGGCGAAACTCTTTGATCGCTTCCCCGATGCCTTTCATAAATTCGGGAATCTTTCTACTGCCGAAAAGGAGGATAACAACTAAACCGACAATAACCAGTTCTGCCGTGCCGATATTTTTAAGCATTTAGCTTCATCACCCCCTCCGCCCATCATAGAAAAAAACCTAGCGCTTTGCAATAATCATTTTGTATAGCCGGCCCTTGATTCGGATTGCGGCTTTGCCGTCAACAATGATGATGCGCTGGGCATACTTATCATGGTCAAAGTTGATAAATTTCTTGACCACCGAATACTTTAAGTTTTTGTTGATTGTTTTAATCATTGATTCGGGTATAAATCCGCCCCTTTAGTTTGACCGCCAGATGTCCGTCTACAATTACCTGCCGTGGTCCGGCATTCTTCGGGTCAAAATCGATGAAAGTGGCCACCACGGCGTATTCGGAATTCTTTCTAATTGTCTTTACTCCGCCAACCGTACCTATCTCATAACTTGTGGTTTTGGTTATATTTTTAGTTTCTGTCGGTGAGACGGCAGCCGGGCTTGGAGATGCGGACGGTGAGAGTGATGGGCTCTCCGCCGCAGAGGGGCTGGGAGAGGCACTCGGGCTTATAGAAGGCGACGCCGAAATACTTGCCGAGGGACTGATTGATGCACTGGGGCTTGGGGTAGGCGATGGGGAGGCACTTTCGCTTGCACTGGGTGAAGGAGTAGCCGAAGGGGAGGCAGAGAGGGAAGCCGAAGGTGAGAGACTTGGGCTTCCCGAGGGACTTGGACTGGCGGATGGCGAAAGACTTGGGCTGGCACTGGGAGACGGGCTTGCCGATGGACTTCTGCTTGGTGAAATGGAGGGTGAAAGCGAAACACTTGCACTTGGGGATGGAGATGCACTGGGTGAAACCGATGGTGAGCGTGACGGTGATGCACTGGGTGAAACCGATGGTGAAAGAGACGGCGAAGCTGACGGTGACGGACTGGCAGAGGGAGAAACCGACGGACTTACGCTTGGAGAAGCCGATGGACTCGGGGATGCAGAAGGTGAGACCGATGGACTTGCACTGGGTGAGGGTGAGGCTGAAGCGCTTGTACCAACCTCTATAGATTGCGAAAACTCTACCCACGGGTTGTTATCGGCAGTTGTTGTATCGTCCTCTGCCAAATCAGAAGCGGCCACATCACCCACCCTTAAATCAGAATCGTGGTCAAGGGTACCAGATGGGTCTCCGCCAGTGCCGACTTCAACTACGATTCTATCTCCGTTATTGGCGGTGACTTCGGAGGTAGTTGCCGTAAATTGGCGATTGGTCAGCGTCGTGGTCAGAAGTGTGTTGTCTCTGGTGACAGCGAGTATTGTTCCCGTCACCGTACTTCCGTCATTACTAACAACCCGGATACCAATCGAGGTGAACATGGCGTCTCCGGCAGATGTCAGAGCACCTCGGATTTGAAACTTGACTGTTTGGGCGGTTATCGTCTGGGCTGCGATCGGCCCCGACTGGTATTGCCTAAACAAGATATCTCTATCAACCGCATTGTTGTCCAGAAAACTGACAGTTGTCATTGCCGTTCCCGACTTGACCGTCGGCATTGGCAACCTTGCTGCTATGCTGGTGTCTTCCCAACCTGCGTCAAAGGCGGGGGCAGTTGCCATTGGCGGTGTGCCGCTGCTCGGCAGGTAATATCTGGTGGCGACCGGAGCTGAAGGGCTTGCCGAAGGACTTACGCTTGGAGAAGCCGACGGCGAAGCGCTAGGCGAAGGACTCGCTGACGGTGAAGCCGAAGGAGAGGCACTGGGGGAAAGAGAAGGCGAAAGCGACGGACTGGCAGAAGGGCTGGGAGATGCAGAAGGTGAAACGGATGGACTTACACTGGGAGATGCTGAGGGGCTTGGTGAAGCCGAAGGCGAAACGGATGGACTTACACTGGGGGATAAAGATGGAGAAAGCGACGGAGAAGCCGACGGTGATGGTGAGGCTGAAGGTGAACGGGAAATACTTGCACTTGGCGACGCGCTGGGAGACGGTGAGGCTGAAGGAGAGGCAGAAGGTGAACGGGAAGGACTGGCAGAAGGGCTGGGAGAAGCCGAAGGTGAGACAGACGGAGAAACACTCGGACTGACGGAGGGTGAAGCCGATAGAGATAAACTTGGACTTGCGCTTGCGGATTGACCGACTGAAGGAGATGAGCTGGGAGATGCGGACGGACTAGGTGAAGCCGAGGGTGAGGCAGATAGTGAGGCACTGGGTGAAGGAGAGGCAGATGGCGATAGACTCGGACTAAGCGACACACTTGCTGAAGGGCTTGGTGAAGCGCTCGGACTTAAACTGGGTGAAAGGGATACACTTGCCGAGGGGCTAGGACTTGCCGAAGGAGAGATGCTAGGCGAGGCGCTGACTGACGCAGATGGTGAAATCGACGGACTGGCAGAAGGGCTGGGTGAAGCCGATGGAGAAACCGACGGACTTACGCTTGGAGAAGCCGATGGACTCGGGGATGCAGAAGGTGAGACCGATGGACTTGCACTGGGAGATGCTGAAGGGCTTGGGGAAGCTGAAGGCGAACGGGATGGCGAGAGCGATGGTGATGCACTTGGTGATGGAGAAGCCGAGGGAGATAAAGACGGCGAAGCCGAAGGTGAAGCGCTAGGTGACGGAGAGGCGCTGGGAGAAACAGAATGTGAAGCGCTAGGGCTAAGTGAAGGACTTACGCTTGGGGATGCACTTGGTGATGGAGAAGCCGAAGGACTCGCCGAAGGACTTGCACTCGGGGAAGCCGACGGACTCGGAGAAGCACTAGGACTTAAACTGGGTGATGCAGACGGCGACGCACTTGCTGATGAAACGATAGAAGGAGAGGCAGATTCAGAAACTGAAGGAGATACAGATGGTGATGCACTTATTGAAACACTCGGTGACGCGCTTGGGGAAAGCGAAGCCGATGGCGACGCGCTTACTGACGCAGAGGGCGAAGCACTGGGTGACGGTGAGGCGGAAGGTGAAGCACTTACCGAGGCGCTGGGAGAAGCAGAGGGTGAAACGCTGGGCGAAGCACTTGGAGAAGGTGATGCCGATGGAGATGCGCTCTCCGAAGCGCTGGGAGAAGCAGAAGGCGATGGGCTTGCCGATGGTGACGCGGAGGGACTTAGACTTGGTGATGCAGAAGGACTGGGACTAGCAGATGGCGAAGCTGACGGGGAGGCTGAGGGTGAAGCGCTTTCCGATGCTGAGGGTGAGGCACTAGGTGACGGGCTTGCAGAAGGCGATGCACTTTCACTAGCCGAAGGTGATGCACTGGGTGATGGAGACGCTGACGGGCTCGCGCTTTCTGATGCACTTGGAGATGCGCTTGGAGATGCACTGGGAGATACCGACGGGGAAGCCGAAGGCGATGGAGAGGCAGATGGTGAGGCACTTTCCGAAGCACTCGGTGACGGGCTTGCAGAAGGCGAGGCACTTTCCGATGCACTTTCTGATGCAGACGGTGAGGCGCTGGCAGAACCTGCGGTATACGTAACCACAACTCTGATATAGTCCCACTCCCAAGTGTTTGAGGTAGCGTTATTTCCGTTTCTTGCCCGTAGCGTGGTCTTGAAGTTTGCGTCCAGCAAATCATCTCTTGTCCAACTGCCGCCACCGGGCCTAGCATAAGCCGTATAAGCTCGTGCGGTTAAAATAATAGGCTCAAGATTATCTGAATTAACGGCTCCGTCCGTAGCGCTTACCGAGGCGAAATTTTCCAAAAAACAAACATTACCAGTGGTTTGGAGACGATGTTCAACCTCAATGTCAACCTGGTCAATCGTGGCACCTACAGGGATTTGGGAATCAAAATCAAATCCTAAACACTCTAGGTTATCTTGTGAGTTTTTGGTGGTACCCCTTGTAATTGAAACAACATTTCCATCATCAGCTCCCGCATTTGTCTGGTTATTCCAAGTCCCCGAAAGGGGATTATAAGATGTGGGGTATCTTGTTGCTTGCGCCATTAAAGTATTGGGTCATCTGGAAACAAAAAACCACGACAGCTCCCTCGATGTCTATCTCTTTCGGGCGTTAAGACGGGGTTATTACCAATGGAAATAATAAATTTCCAAAAGTGGAAATCAATATAAAACTTATCCCAATCAAGATGAATTCCCAAAGAAAAATATCTGCCCCCTTGATATTGCATGGCAAACCAAGAGTTGTACAAAAGCCAGACTTTTTTGTGTACGCGTAGAAATTTCCAGCGTATCCCAAGAAGGGAAATATTAAAATTTTTCTTCAGCATTGTATTGCACAAACTTTAAGCGCATTGGATTGCGGCTACTTACACTTTAATTAAACTTCTTAATCAAATCAATGGTCTTTCCCCAGCCGGAGATTTCATTGCGCGATTATTGCGTGATATAATAGGTGGCTTTGCCCTTGCCTTTTCTCTTAATTAGACCCATATTGATTAATTTTCGAAAATCCAGTGCCCGGGTTGCTTTAGCACGGTGTGCAAGCTTCGCATAATCGCTATCTTTGATAAATCCTTTTTTCCTTATAAATTTCAATAATTTTCGGTGATGTTCTTGTAATTCTGTACTTGGGCTTGTTGCAACTTTCGGCAGGATCTTTTGAACCCGCAAAAGCTCATCAATTATGCCTTCGGTAAAATATTCAAGCCAGGCAGTAAAATCAATTTGATTTACGAGGTCGTAATAATTTCCTTTTTCACCCACAGTTTCAAAGTAGCGGGCAACATTTTTATTGTAATAATTCTCAAAACTAAATAGATTGAAAGTATTTAGGCCCATTTCTGCAAGCAGGACTTTAGTTGCTAAGCGTGTAGTTCTTCCATTCCCATCCAGGAAAGGATGAATAAGTACAAATTGCTTATGGAATATCCCCGCTAAAATAAGGGGATCTATTATATTTTTGTTGTTCTTCACAAAATCAGTTAAGCCACTTATTAACTGCTTGACATCTTTTGCGTCGGGAGGCAAATATGCTACCTGTCCAGTTCTTGGATTGCTAACTACGACCGGCTTCTGTCTGAGAGATCCGGTTTCAAAATCTGGCAATAGTCCTGCCATAACCTGTTTGTGGATGCCAAGAATTAGATCAAGGGAAAAGTTAATACTGTCTTGGCCCAATTTCTTATTCAAACTTCGTGAATACCTCGCATCTTGATGCGAGGATGAAACGAAGGAGTGAACAAACTTGTCCGAAGGAATACTTCGTGACTTATCGCGAAGTAGTTTATTCAATTCCCCTAAGGCCTGGTTATAGTTGAGAACTTCTTTTTCACTTTCCCTTATATGTGCCGGGGTCGATTTAAGAATCTTTTTGACTTCGGTTAGGGGAAGGGGATTACCCTCAATGCTGGTTGAAGCATAGGAAGAAACTTCCCGGGCAATTCTTTCCAACTCTACGAATACAATATGTGGAAAACGTTTGCTGTTAAGATTGTTGACTATAGCACTTATACGTTTGATACTCGACAACAACCTATTTGTGATAGTATATTTAGGAATAAACACGAGTTCAATCTTAACAGATTGTAGACGAATTGTAGACGATTAATAGACGATTGTAAAGCTTTGTACTATTAATTAAATTTCTTTATCAACTCTTTTGTTTTTCCCCAGCCGAGATAAATCAGATTTTGGAAACTATTTTTGTTTTTCCAAAGGAATGAAGGCCAAGAAGTTTCTTATCACTTGTTAAAAAATATTGGCAACTGCCTGCCAATGCGGAGTGGAGTTGAATATTATCTTCTAAGTCGGGAGTTGGACTTTCCAGGGCCATCGAGAGTATTTTATCTGTGAGTCCTATGATGGAAAATTGCTTCTTATGTGCAGAAACAATCTTTACTGGTACTCTATATTTGTAGGTATAAAAAAGTATGTGGTACGATAAAGCTGAAACAAATACATGATGACCTTCGATCTGATTCTGTCTTTTTATATCTCTCTCGGTTATGTCAAAAAGGATATTTGAATCAATAAATACTTTTGCCATGCTTTTTCATCATAGCATTTCTATATCTTTTTTCGCGCTCTTTTTGCGATAACTTAGGGAGATTCATTTTTTCTGCAATCTTCGTGAACTCTTTGGCGTTAAACAGCTTTGGGGCTTTTTTTCTGGGTTTGAATACACCGATAACCCTTGACCTATGAATTAGGCTAACTTCCTCGCCGTTTAAGAGGGCCTCCATAAGGTCTTTTGTCTTGGTTCTGAGCTCGGTAGCCGTGATAGTATTCATAATTGAAATATACATTTAAATATACATTTTGTCAAGTCAAACCTTTAATCAACTCTTTTGTTTTTCCCCGAGCCAGACTTTTTCAGTAGCACCTAAAAGACGTTAACGTAGTAGTCGTATTTAAGTTTTTCGCGGTTATTCCAACCCCCGGCAAAGTTGGAATTCCCCCGTACGTAGCGGAAAGAACCCGTATCCGTATCTATTCTCATAATAAACCAGGAATCATTTTTATGCGTGAATCCGTAATAGGCGATAATGGAATCATCAATTTCGGTAATTCGATAACCGTCTGTGGGTTGCTTTTCCGCAGGATCGATTGTATGCCCGGCAGTATCCTGGAGAGAAACCGTTCCGGATTCTGACGCACCCCCGAAGAGTGGCGTTCCTGCTTTTTTAATGAAAACCCAATAAAGAAGAAGCGAGATCCCAGAAATACCAATCAGCTTTAGGAACGCCCGTTTATCGATATCAATAATGCCCGTATCCTCTTTTGGCAATCTCATACTTACAGGCCCAATAGTAGCCACTTGCTCCAGGGGAGATGCCTGCCAGGCTTTACGTGGGAAAATTCTTAAGGCGAAATAAACAAGTAGGGGATAAAGAAAAATGGCAACAGCCAGCTGGACATAGGTTGTAGCTGTCACAAATGCAAGAACCACCACCAGAGCGGCGATGACAAAACTGCAGCAGGTTAGAATTTTACGCATTGGTTATTTATTCTCTTGTATCACTTCGATATACTCTGACGAAATAAATCCGACTGATCCATCGGCTAATTTGATTTCATACCATCCTGAATCTTCGGAAACGAATTCGAAAATGTCTCCCTCCTTGGCCTTACCGACCATTTTCGAATTGACTGCCGGTTCTTGGTGGATATTGACGTTTGCTGACCCTCCGGTTGCTTTTACAGACAACATCTTTTTTGGCTCTTTTGTTTCCATTGTTTCGGTTGGCTTTTCTGTTTCCATTGTTTCGGAAAGGACAGAAGAGGTGGGGGGCGGAGTGTTTACAATATTTTTAGAGGAACCTATAATGTTTCTTAATCCAAGGGTAAGAAGTATTACAAAAATGCCACTTGCCGCAATTAATTCGGGTGTTCTTCTCCGGGATGGTGGATGTTGATTTTTGCTAACAGCTTCTCTTTTTTCGGTGTACAGGGTTTTGTCTTCAAGAGAAATTTTTTCCAGAAGTTCTTTTTCTTTTTGACCGGGTTGGTATTTTTCCACAAAATCTTTGTAAGATCCCAACCCCTTAAAAGAATCAAATCTTGTCTTTTCAAAATATGTCAGGACCGCCGCCGGTTTAACCCAGGGAGTAACTCTTGTATTTAAATACTCGGGGTATGATGAAAAGCCGTGGGAGTGCAAGTGACGCGTAAGAAGCAAAACACAGGCTTCGTCCTGGATTAGGATTGATTTATATGGGCCTTGAAAAAGTGATCCTGTACGATGCTGTTTTTTATTGAAATACATAGAATATCTGGTACACAATGATCTAATAAATCCCTGAAGTGAGTCCTTTTGCTTCAAATTAATGACTAAATGAAAGTGATTTGGCGATAAGCTATAGGCGACAAGCTCGAGCTGATCGAAGTAATTTTTGGGTTGATGGGGCGTGCCCCGGAAAGCACGGCCGCGGATGTTAAATACCTTCTTGGCGGATTCAGGGTCGGCCGGCACAGAGAGATAATCCTTCAGATAATCGAGGAAAACACGGTAATCCTCCTCATCGTAAAAGATAGCTGTATTCTCAACTCCGCGGTTATAGACGTGATAATATAAGCTTTCTTGGATTGTTCCGGGTATACCTTGGGCAAGCATAACTCATGCTAGACTTGAAAGGAGAGACCTTGCAAGTGCCATTTAGTCATTAGGTCAAAAGCCTGTATTATTTAAGGATTAGTGGTTATATTTTGACATCAGATTCTTCCGGATCTATGGAAATAATTTAGAAGAGATTAACATGATAAAAATATATATCAAGATAACAAAGAACAACAAACAACTACAAACCGCTATTAATGATTACAACTACCAAAATATACTAAATCCTTTTAAAAAAATGATGTTTAATAAAAAGAAAAATCCGGATTGTTAAAAGTAAAGAAGTTATAAAATTTCAAGTGGTACAGTTAACCAAATGTTGCCATTCCAAAATTCCAAACTGTTGGTTTGGATATTTAATCCGAAAACTCCCTTCATCGGTTTTTTCGGTCTACTGGTTGTCACCCAACAAGAAATCGTCGGTTGTCCAATTGGTAGTGCCAAGCCCTGTCCGACATCAATAAAGATTGGAGAGTCTTTTGCCATTTAATTATCTATACCCATAATATTAAAAAAATACTCGCGTCAATGACGATCATCTAGTTTATTCATAGAAAGAATAACCAGAAAAACCCATTCCAAAATTCCAAACTATTTGTTTGAGAATTAAATCCGAATGTCCCTTTCATTGGTTTTTTCGGCCTGCCGGGAGTATTCCCGGTTGAAATTGTCGGCTGCCCAATTGGTAGCGCCAAGCCCTGTCCGACATCAATAAAAAGTGGGGAATCTTTAGGCATCAGACCACCTCGTGGCCATGATAGAGCAAACCGTAATTAGCGTCAAGGGTGTTCATTTAACCTAATCATTCGAAGGATCAACCAGACAGACCCATTCCAAAATTCCAAACTATTTGTTTGAGAATTAAATCCGAATGTCCCTTTCATTGGTTTTTTCGGCCTGCCGGGAGTATTCCAGGTGGGGATTCTGGTCTTGCCGACTTTAGTGGATAAACCTTCCATAAAACGAAGTTCGCTTATGAAGTGGAAATTTGCAGACCTTGAAGGAGCGGGGGGAGGTATTAATTCGACGGCCGCAGAAGGACTGGCTGACGGCGAAGCTGATATCGCGGTTGACGGGGAAGGGGATGCGGAAGGACCGCTTCCGGCAGGTGATGGAGACGGAGAGGCGGAGGGTGAACCGCTGGCTGATGTGACCGGTGACGGACTGGGAGAAGCAGATTCAGAGACTGACGGCGACATACCTTCACTTGCAGATGGGCTAATTGATGCACTGGGACTTGGGGTGGCCGAAGGGGAAGCGCTTTCGCTTGCGCTTGGTGACGGGGTGGTCGATGGGGATGCAGAGGGGGAGAGCGACGGTGAGAGGCTTACGCTTGCAGAGGGACTTGGACTGGCGGATGGAGAGAGGCTTGGACTCGCACTAGGAGATGGGCTTCTTGAGGGGCTCGCGCTCGGAGATATAGAAGGTGAAACCGACGGACTAGCACTGGGGGACGGAGAGGCCGAGGGAGATAAAGATGGTGAAACGGATGGAGAAGCACTTGGTGAGGCTGATGGACTTCTGCTTGGCGAAAGGGAGGGGGAACGCGACGGACTCAAACTGGGTGATGCAGATGGCGAAGGTGAAGCGCTTGGCGAGAGTGAAACACTTGCACTTGGCGAGCGAGAAGGTGATGCACTCGGACTTGGACTGGCCGATGGGGATGCACTGGGTGATGCGGAAGGAGATGCACTTACACTTGCTCCTACTGATGGAGAAGCAGAGGGGCTAGCCGATGGCGAAAGAGAGGGAGAGGCTGATGGACTGGTAGAGGGAGACGCGCTTGGAGAAGGTGAAGCAGATGGAGAGGCTGATGGCGAGACAGACGGCGATGCACTTGGCGAAGGACTGGCGGAAGGTGAGGCTGATGGACTTGCAGAAGGTGAAACGGATGGGCTAACACTCGGAGATGCACTCGGTGATGGTGAGGCAGAAGGAGAAGCTGATGGTGAAACCGAAGGTGATGCACTTGGCGAAGGACTGGCGGATGGTGAGGCTGAAGGCGAGGCTGAAGGGCTTGCCGAAGGGCTAGGCGAAGCCGAAGGACTCGCCGAAGGACTTGCACTGGGGGAAGCCGAGGGGCTTGGAGAAGCAGAGGGTGACAAGGAAGGACTTAAGCTGGGAGATGCGCTTGGTGATAAAGAGGGCGATGCGGAAGGTGATGGAGAAGCGGAAGGAGATGCACTTACACTTGCTCCTACTGATGGAGAAGCAGAGGGGCTAGCCGAAGGCGATGGAGAAGCACTAGGGCTTAAGCTAAGTGAAACACTGGGACTAGCAGAAGGACTGGGAGAAGCTGAAGGAGAAGCAGACGGCGATGCACTCGGTGAGGGAGAAGCCGATGGACTGACCGAAGGTGAAACCGATGGGCTGGCAGATGGGCTGGGTGAGGCAGAGGGAGATGCAGACGGCGAAGCCGATGGAGAAGCACTCGGTGATGGTGAGGCAGAAGGAGAAGCTGATGGTGAAACCGAAGGTGATGCACTGGGTGAAGGACTGGCGGATGGTGAGGCTGAAGGCGAGGCTGAAGGGCTTGCCGAAGGGCTAGGCGAAGCAGAAGGAGAAACCGAAGGACTTACACTTGGTGAAGCTGAGGGCGATGGACTGGCCGAAGGTGAAACCGACGGACTTACACTTGGAGATGCCGATGGGCTTGGTGAGGCCGATGGTGACGCGCTTGGTGATGGCGAAGCAGAAGGAGATGCACTTACCGATGCCGATGGAGAAGCACTGGGAGATGGTGATGCACTTGGCGAAGCCGATGGACTTAGACTGGGTGAGGCGCTCGGTGATGGTGAAGCCGAAGGACTGGCGGATGGACTGGCACTGGGAGAGATAGACGGTGAAGCGCTGGGCGAAGGACTTGCCGACGGCGACGCGCTTACTGACGCAGAGGGAGAAGCACTTGGAGAAGGAGAGGTTGAAGGAGAAGCACTTTCCGAGGCACTAGGTGATGCAGAAGGACTGGGACTAGCAGAAGGAGAAGCAGAAGGGGAAGCACTCACTGACACACTTGGCGATGCACTCGGTGAGGGAGAAGCCGATGGACTGACCGAAGGTGAAACCGATGGGCTGGCAGAAGGGCTGGGGGAGGCTGATGGTGAAGCCGAAGGTGAGACGGACGGGCTGGCGCTTGGAGAAGGAGAAGCAGACGGAGAAGCACTGGGGGATGGAGAAGCCGAAGGTGATGCAGAGGGGCTTAAACTTGGTGAGGCAGAAGGAGAAGGGCTGGCCGATGGTGAGGCGCTCGGTGACAAAGAGGGCGATGCGGAAGGTGATGGTGAAGCCGACGGGGAAGCACTTTCCGAAGCACTCGGAGAAGCGGATGGCGACGGGCTGGCTGAAGGTGATGCACTTACCGATGCCGACGGAGAGGCGCTCGGTGATGGTGAGGCGGATGGGGAAGCGGATGGAGAAACCGAAGGGGATGCGGAGGGTGATGGAGATGCTGAAGGAGAAGCGCTTGGAGAAATACTTGGTGATGCACTGGGTGAAGGACTGGCGGATGGTGAGGCTGAAGGCGAGGCTGAAGGGCTTGCCGAAGGACTAGGCGAAGCGGATGTTGAAGCGCTTACTGAGACAGATGGCGATGCGCTCGGCGAGGGTGAGGCAGATGGAGAGACACTCGGTGAAGCCGATGGGGAAACGCTGGGTGAAACCGAAGGCGAGGCAGAAGGACTGGGACTTGCAGATGGTGAGGCACTTGGGGATAAAGAGGGCGATGCGGAAGGGGATGGAGAAGCCGACGGTGATGCACTTACTGAAGCGCTGGGTGATGCACTGGGTGAAGGAGAAGACGAAGGAGAGGCACTTATCGAGGCGCTGGGAGAAGCCGAGGGTGAGGGGGAGGCTGACGGAGATACCGACGGGGAAGCACTTTCCGAAGCACTTGGTGAAGCCGATGGCGATGGACTAGCTGACGGTGAAGCAGAAAGTGAAGCGCTGGGTGATGCACTGGGTGAAGGAGACGCAGATGGAGAAGCAGAAGGCGAAGCGGATGGGGAAGCCGAAGGTGAAGGGCTGGCGCTGGGCGAAGCCGAAGGTGATGCACTTGGAGAGGCTGAAGGGGATGGCGAAGCCGACGGTGAGGCACTGGGTGATGCGCTTGGTGACGGGGAAGCCGAGGGTGATGCGCTGTCAGAAGTCGATGATGCCTCCTTAATGAAAGCGTGGTGGCCGATGTTGACCGCCGCCGCAGCGAAGGTGTTGGAAATCGAACCGACCGTCGTGACCGCCGTCAGAGCCTGGTAGGCGACTTCGGATGTCGTGCGCGTAGCGGGACCGCCCCCAGTCGAGGCTGACTCGCCGTTCGCCGGTTCGGTGTAGTTTGTCGGCGGCGTGGCTGTGGTGCCGGTTGCCGTTCCCCCGAAGAACAGGTCAATGCCGTTGACGCTCGCCCATGTTCCGAGCGCCGGAGCCGTGCAGGTCGCCGACGATGCATTCACCTGCCCGCCGTACTGCGCCGCGACGAGAGCAGTCGTGTCCGCGCCCGACAGGGCAATGATGACGCCCGACGCCTTAGCAGTAAAAGGAGCCTGGAACTCATCTGCGTAGAAGTTAATCGTATAACTCGCGGGCTCACTGCTGGCAACGCGCCAGTAGAATATCTGCCTCAGCACCGTCGTGCTGTCCAGATAACCGAGTCCGGTCCAGCCTGACGGACCACCCATCGAAAATATGTTCGTACCGCCGCGAACAGTAACCGACATCACCATCACGTCGCCATCGACCACACCCGTAGGCACGGTCATGGTGATGCTTGAAGCGCCACCGGCGTTATTCGAGCCTTGGGCTGCCCGAAGGTCGATCACGGTATCCGCCCCCCCAAGCCTTGCTCTGTTATGATTGTGAGTGCATTGTCAGTGCCCGCCAAGTTTTCCACCCCAGAATGGGAGGCGAGCGAAGGTTGGCTAAATTCCGTATAACCGTCCGTAAGTATCTGGAGGATGACAAGATTCCCCACGGTCGCCCCCGTGCGGCTCACGGTCACTGCGGTGCCGGCTTGCCAAACGGCTCCCGTCCCAGCCCCCACAAATGTTGGAGCTGCCACTTTAACCGACCGTCTTTCTAACTGATATTGCCATTAGATTGTCTCCTTTAAAAACTATTTACACTTTTATTATAGTAGGAGCTGCTCCCGGAAGCATGTCAGTAGATAATTCGATTACAGCCTAAAACCTCTTAATCAAATTAGCCGTCTTTCCCCAGCCGGGGATTTCGTCATCAGATTCTATCCACCCCTTTGTATATTTTTGGTTTCTGAATTCCTCCTTGTTCCACCTTGTGGGGGAGAAGTTGCCTTCGTGTCTTATGTCCACATTCGGAAACTCGGATTTCCAACTTTCGGAAGTCGAATCGTCAACCCTTTCGGGGCGGTGATGTGTCCCTGGCTCATAGCCCATTTTCACACTGAATCCATTTTTTTCGACCATTTCAACTCTCTTTCTGTAGTGTTTGACTGCGGCCTCTCTATAAACGGCAATTCCGCTTACCTGCCTGCAGTCATAATGGATCGCATGTCCGGTTTTGGCATCAATTTTCCAGACATTTTCGTTGTAATAGAAAACATCTTTTTTGGGCGGAGTAAAGTCAAAATGCGAAGGATGGTAAAGAACATCCGCCTCGCAAAAATAAACAATATCGGTATCACTAGCCTCAAGAGCCGTTAGAATTTGCTTGAACATGGTCAGTACACCACGCTCAAGAGGAACATGAATGTTTCTACCGAAGCCCATGGGTTTGAGGGAGGCGCTGACGATTGGTATATTTCTGGCCGCGCTTATTTTTCCAAGTTGTCTTTGAACCATTACGGCGATTTTTATCTTAAGCTGGTTGTCGGTGTAAAAAATGATACCCTTGGTTGGCTTTTCCTCGGGATCTCTAACTGAAAGTTCACTATTGGGACTAGAAGTGGAGCTTGCGTCGGAAGTCCGACTGACGTCGTAGATAATTACAGTATTTGACTCCTCGCTTACCGGCTCGCTCTCCACCGGTTTTACGGGTAGTGCCGCGTCGGGAAAACTAAAAGTGTTTGCCTTTAATTTTTTCAGATCTTCCTCGTTCCAGCCTTTGACAGGCCAGAATTTTTCTACAAGCCAGCTTAGGGGGCGTACTTGTTTATCCCATTTGTTGTTGAAAAAGAGATCTTTGGCAAAAAATTTGGCTTTTTCCTGGTCCTTGCCGGAAATGGGGTAGGGGAAGCCAAAATCTCCGCCTTGGGTTCTAAACATATGGGCGTACCAGGTTTTTTTATTGACCATCACCCTGCCTCCTGATAGCCAGGTTTTGACCGCCACTTCAATCCCTTGAGAGCCCCAACCGCCGAAGTTTTCGTCGCAGACATTCAGTTCCCAGTATTTGTCACGGGTGAGCATCCAACAACTGCCCTGAAGAGACATTGTTTCGGTTATTTCTCCCTGGCCTTCGGGGCGTTTCGCGTAGTCGCCGAAATACTGAAAGTGGGGCGTGGGATCAAAGCAATAAGAAACGCTATTTGGGCTTGGTTTTGCTCGCCAGAGCACGTCCCTAGTCGTTTCCTTGCCGCATTCCATACACGGACCGCTTGGTCCTTGATACCTTCTGTGCCCGTCGGGGCAAACCCAATCAAAAGCATGCAGATTTTTCATGACAGGAACCATGGTCCAATCGTCGTGCATTTCGGCAATCATTTTGGCATCAAACCCTTTATCGAAAGCGCAATGCGCATCGACTTTCATAATATACTTTGCTCTGGATAATTTGGCTGCTTGATTAGTGGCGGCTCTTTGACCAATGCTTTGTGGATTGTGTATTAAAGTCACTCGCTGGTCATCGTTGATCGGCGGTTCGGCCCAGGCGCCGTCCAAGACGGCAATCACTTCGGTGTCCCCTTCGATATTTTCCAAAATATTCTCGATGGTTTTTGCCAAAAACATTTCGTTTCTTGCCGGAATTAATATTGAGAGTTCGCTCATAGAAATGGTCGTAAATCCCTCATATTTACAAAAGTATTTTTTTAAGACCTTCTTCAAAACTAACTTTGGGCGTCCACCCCAGAAGTTTTCTGGCTTTAGCATTCGATGCCAATGTAATCCGCGGCTCGACAATCGCCGGGCCGTGTCTGGGTTTAATGTTTTTGCCCATAAGTTTATTAAGTAATCTCACGACTTTATTTACCGATATGCTTTTCCCATACCCGATGTTAAATATCTCCCCCGAAAGGCGAGACTTGACGGCCAATAAATTTGCTTCAACGATATCGGAAACAAAAGTAAAATCACGGGATTGTTTACCGTCGCCATTAATGACGGGAATTTTGTCTTGGGACATTAGTTTAATAAATTTGGGAAGCAGCAGAGCATAAGGACTATTGGGATTCATCCTTGGTCCATAGACGCTAAAGTAGCGCAAGCTAATTGTTTCCAAACCCCAGAGTCGTGAGAACATTCGGCAGTAATCTTCTGCGACTACCTTTTGCAGGGAGTAGGGAACAAGGGGGTCGGGGGTCATATTCTCGGTAAAAGGGGTTTTGTTTTTATTTCCGTAGACCGAAGAGCTTGAAGAAAAGATAAACCTTTTGACTTGATGTTTCTTGGCTTCAATTAGAAGATTTAAAGTGCCCTCGACGTTTACTCTGTGGGTTTGCCAGGGATTATCAACTGATCTTTGCAGTCGGGGAATTGCGGCTAAATGGAAAACAACGTCCTTGCCGGAGACTATATTTGAAATATCATCCAGAATGGAACCCTCATGCTTGATTAAATTGGGATGGAGAGGTAAATTCTCCCACTTGCCTTCTGAAAGGTCATCGATGACGGTTACCCGACACCCTTCCAGAAGAAGTCTTTCGGTTAAGTGTGAACCTATAAATCCGGCGCCCCCCGTGACTAATATGTTCTTATACTTCATTTTTTGTAACCTCAAATGTTAATGGAAGGAAGCTAGAACCTTTTTTATTCCATCCTTCAAACTTACCTTGCAACGAACGGGATTATTACAAGAAATACCAGCGGAGTAAATAGCCGGTGGTTTGACATAAACCGGCTTTAAATTCTTATTTGCTGCTTTATTAATAATACTGACGATTTTGTTAAAGGTGTGT
>Ga0208958_1001875_pt1 | contig 19447 bp, 21 predicted proteins | sample RifOxyB1_FD_184032 | JGI IMG/M metagenome (GOLD analysis project Ga0208958, IMG submission 184032) | Soil microbial communities from Rifle, Colorado - Rifle Oxygen_injection B1 (SPAdes) | ecosystem: Environmental > Terrestrial > Deep subsurface > Rock core/Sediment | place: Rifle, Colorado... | reverse complement strand
CGATCGCCGACATGCCCGACTGGCTGCCGGGCCGGATCGACTGGCACGGCTGGCCGGTGCCATTGGTGGCGTTCGGCCGCCTGAGCGGCAATGCGAACGAACCGGTTGCACTGAACAGCAAGATCGTGGTGCTGAAGGCGTTGAGCGGCGACAAGGACCGCCCGTACTTCGCCCTGCTCACACCCTCGTTCCCGCGCCTGGTGTCGGTGCCGCGCGACGGCCTGCTGGCCGACGCGACCGAGGAAGCGCTCCCGGTCGGCGTGAAGGTCCGCGTGCTGCTCGGCGACGAAGCCGCCGTGCTGCCGGACCTGGAAGTGGTGGAGGCGATGATCGGCCAGGCGCTGGCCCAGGCGGCCTGAGGCACACCGGATCCCGCAGGAGCGGCCGATGGCCGCGATGCTTCTCTGTTTTCCTTAGGAAGAGCATCGCGGCCATGGGCCGCTCCTACAGATGCTGTCCTGCGGGGTGGCGGCAAGCCGTAGGCGGGGTGGATAAACCCAGCACCGCGGGCGCAAACAGATCCTGTGCCGGGTTCATCTCCCAGCCTACGAAAGCGGTGTGGCGGGGCAGCCCTACAGATCGCCGAAGCGCGATTGCAAGGCGGCGATGGCCGCAAGGCCCGCCGTCTCCGTGCGCAGGATGCGCGGACCGAGGCGCAGGCCGGTGAATCCTGCCGCCGACAGCGTGTCGCGGTCGCGCGGCGACCAGCCGCCCTCCGGACCGATCGCGACCACCACCGCACCCGTCGTGACCTGCACGGTCGCCAGCGACACGTCGCCGGTGGGGTCGAGCGTCAGGCGCATCGCATCGCCGGCGATGCTGCGCGCGGCGTCGTGGAGCGGGGCCGGTGCGGACAATTCCGGCAGGCGTGCGCGGCCGCTCTGTTCACAGGCCGAGGCGATGACGCTGCGCCAATGCGCCACGCGCTTTTCCGCGCGCTCGGCATCCAGCTTCACCTCGGTGCGTTCGGCCATGACCGGGATCACGGCGGCGACGCCCAGTTCGGTCGCTTTCTGCAGGATCAGGTCCATCTTCTCGCCGCGCGCGATGCCCTGCAGCAGGGTGACGCGCAGCCGCGATTCGGTGTGGACCGCGCGCGACGCCTGCAGTTCGACCACCACCTCGCGCTTGCCGATCGACGCGATGCGGCCGTCATGGTCCTGGCCATCGCCGTTGAACAGCACGCAGGCGTCGCCTGCGCGCAGCCGCAGCACGCGGGCCAGGTGGTTGGCCGTGAGTTCGGGCAGGACGACGCGCGCGCCCGCCTGCAGCGGCAGTTCCACGTAACACCGGGTCAGGCGCATGCGGTGGCTTCCTCGATGGCGTGGCGGGTGACGTCGGCCAGATGCTGCAGGTCGTCGGCCTCCACGCAGTACGGCGGCATCCAGTACAGCACGTCGCCCAGGGGACGCAGCACGACGCCCCGCGCCAGCGCGGCGCGGTAGGCCTTCAGGCCCACGCGCGCGGCGGCGGGGAAGGGCGTGGCCTTGTTGCCGTCCCGGGTCAGTTCGAACGCCAGCACCATGCCGGCCTGGCGCACGTCGGCCACATGGCGGTGGGTGGCCAGCGGTTCGGCCAGCGCGGCCATCGCACGCGCGGTGACGCGGTTGCGCGCCAGGATGTCGTCGTCGCGGAAGATGGCCAGCGACGCCAGCGCGGCGGCGCAGGCCAGCGGATTGCCGGTGTAGCTGTGCGAATGCAGGAAGGCGCGCTCGCGCGAATCGTCCAGGAAACCTTCGTAGATCGCCTGCGTGGCCAGTACCGCCGCCAATGGCAGGAAGCCGGCGGTCAGGCCCTTCGACAGGCACAGCAGGTCGGGCATCACGCCGCTCTGTTCGCTGGCGAACAGGGTGCCGGTACGGCCGAAACCCACCGCGATCTCGTCGGCGATCAGGAACGCGCCGCTGGCGTCGCAGAGCTCGCGCACGCGCGCCAGGTAGTCCGGATGGTGCATGCGCATGCCACCGGCGCACTGCACGCGCGGCTCGACGATCACCGCGCAGATTTCGCCGGCGTGACGGTCGAGCAGGGCGGCCAGCGCATCGGCGGCGCGCGCGGCGCATTCCGCCGGGGATTCTTCCGGCTGCGCCAGGTAGGCATCGGGCGAAGGTGCGAACAGCGCTTCGGCCAGCAGCGGCGCATACACGCGCCGGTACAGCGGGATGTCGCCCACCGCGAGCGCGCCAAGCGTTTCGCCGTGGTAGCCGTTCTGCAGCGCGACGAACTTGGTCCGGCGGTGCTCGCCGCGGTTGTGGAACCAGTGGAAGGCCATTTTCAGCGCCACTTCCACGCCGGCGGAGCCATTGTCGGCGTAGAACACCTTGGACAGCGGCGCGCGACCAGGTTGCCGCGGCGCGACCGCCAGCAGGCGCTCGGCAAGTTCGACCGCGGGCGCGTGGGTGAATCCGGCCAGCATCACCTGTTCCAGCGCCCCCGCCTGCGCGGCGATGGCGGCCCCGATGCGCGGCTCGGCATGGCCGAACAGGTTGGTCCACCAGCTGCTGACCGCATCCAGGTAGCGGGTGCCGTCATGGCCCACCAGCCAGGCGCCCTCGCCGCGGGCGATCGGCACCAGCGGCAAGGTGTGCGGGTGCTCACGCATCTGGGTGCAGGGATGCCACAGCACCGACAGATCGCGGCTACGCCAGTCCTCCGCCTCTGCTAGCATTCCCTCTCGATGATCCTGTTGTCGCATCCCCATATGATATCGGGCTCCGCCCCCTGCCGTCGTCGCGCCCTGCGTGCCGGGCGCGGATGCCGCGCCGCCCGATGAGCCGACTGCCGATCATCCATGGCATCACCCAGCGCACCGACGGGCCCGACCGCCATGTCGAAGAGCTGGACCTGGAATTCAGCAACGGCGAGCGCCGCCGCTACCACCGGTTGCGTTCGCAGGGCCATGGCGCCGTGGTCGTGGTGCCGATGCAGGACGATGAAACGGTGCTGCTGGTGCGCGAGTACGCCGCCGGCATGCACCGCTACGAACTGGGCCTGGTGAAAGGCCGCATCGACGCGGGCGAGACGCCGGAACAGGCGGCCGACCGCGAACTGAAGGAAGAAGCCGGCTTCGGCGCGCGCCGCATCGACGTACTGCGTGCCCTGACCCTGGCACCCACCTACATGAGCCACCAGTCCTGGCTGGTGGTGGCAAGAGACCTGTACCCCGAGCGCCTGCCGGGGGATGAACCCGAGGAGTTGGAAGTAGTGCCCTGGAAGTTGCAAGACCTCGACCGGCTGATGCTCCGCGAGGATTTTTCGGAAGGCCGTTCGCTGGCGGCGCTGTTCATCGCCCGCGAATGGTTGAAAGAGCGGACATGAGCCGCATGACCGCCGACCTGCACGAAGCCGTCATCGTCATCGCCCGCGAAGCGGGCCAGGCCATCATGGCCGTGTACGAAGGCACCTTCGACGTGCAGCAGAAGACCGACGACAGCCCGCTGACCGCCGCCGACATGGCCGCGCACCGGGTCATCACCGACGGCCTGCGCCGGCTGACGCCGCAGTGGCCGGTGCTGTCGGAGGAAGCCGCCGACATCCCGTGGAGCGAACGCAGCCAGTGGCCGACCTACTGGCTGGTGGATCCGCTGGACGGCACCCGCGAGTTCATCAAGCGCAATGGCGAATTCACCGTCAACATCGCGCTGATCGAGCAGAACGAGCCCATCTTCGGGGTGGTGCATGCGCCGGTGACCGGCGAGACCTGGCATGCACGCCAGGGGCGCAACGCCTATCGCCGCGTGGGCGAGGTGGATACGCAGATCCGCACGCGCTTGCCCGCGACCGGTGCGCTGAGGGTCGCCGCCAGCCGTTCGCACCGCGATGCGCGCACCCAGGCCTTCCTGGATGCGATGGGCGGTATCGATGAAGTGTCGCTGGGATCGTCGCTGAAGTTCTGCCGCATCGCCGAGGGCGCGCTGGACGTCTATCCGCGTTTCGGTCCGACCAGCGAGTGGGACACCGCCGCGGCGCAGTGCGTGCTGGAGGCCGCCGGTGGCGCACTGCTGGCGCCGGATGGCCGCGCGTTCCGCTACAACCGCCGCGAGACGCTGCTCAACGGCGACTTCGTCGCGCTGGGCGACATGACGCTGCCGTGGCGCACGTGGCTGGCCCGGGCGCTGGGGGATGAACATGGACATGCCCGCATTGCCTGAAAGCGGCATTGCGCGCCTGCTGGCCATCATGGCCCGCCTGCGCGCGCCAGATGGCGGTTGTCCCTGGGACCTGGAGCAGGATTTCTCGACCATCGCGCCCTACACGATCGAGGAGGCCTACGAAGTGGCCGACGCGATCGACCGTGGCGACCTGCCCGCGCTGAAGGACGAACTGGGCGACCTGCTGCTGCAGGTCGTCTTCCATGCGCGGATGGCGCAGGAGCAGGGCGCCTTCGCGTTCGCCGACGTCGTGGACGCCATCTGCGACAAGATGGTGCGCCGGCACCCGCACGTCTTCAGCCCTTCGACGGACTCCGGACAGGGGACTTCGTTCGCCGATGCCCAGGCGCAGACGGTCAACTGGGAAGCGATCAAGGCCGCCGAGCGCAAGGCCGCCGGCGAAGAAGACACGTCCGCGCTGGCCGGCGTCTCGCGCGGACTGCCGGAATGGCAGCGCGCGGTGAAGTTGCAGTCGCGCGCGGCCCGCGTGGGTTTCGACTGGCCGGATACCGCGCCGGTGATCGACAAGCTGCACGAGGAGATCGACGAAGTGCGCGTCGAGCTCGCCGCCGCGCCCTCGCCCGAGCGCGATGCGCGGCTGGAAGACGAGATCGGCGACCTGCTGTTCGTCGCCGCCAACCTCGCGCGCCATGCGAAGGTGGACGTGGGCGGCGCGCTGCGCCGGGCCAACCTGAAGTTCGAACGCCGCTTCCGGGCGATGGAGGCGCTCGCGGCCGCCGAGGGAACCACGATGTCCGCGCTGGGCCTGGACGCGCAGGAAGCGCTGTGGGCGCGGGTGAAGCGGGATGAAGCTTCGTAGAGCCGGGCATGCCCCACTCGGCGGGCGCGGTGTTCTCTGTCTCGGGTGGTAGACGCAGCGGAGCGGGCTCCGCTCTACTGTGGGCATGAAGACCCTGCTGCTGTTCCTCGCCACCGCGCTGGCCGAGATCGTCGGCTGCTATCTCCCCTACCTGTGGCTGCGCAAGGGCGGCAGCGCCTGGCTGCTGCTGCCGGCCGCGGCCAGCCTGTCGCTGTTCGCGTGGCTGTTGACGCTGCATCCCACGGCGTCGGGCCGGGTCTACGCGGCCTATGGCGGCGTCTACATCACCATGGCGATCTTCTGGCTGTGGGCCGTGGATGCGGTGAAGCCCACACGCTGGGACCTGCTGGGCGCCGGCTTGTGCCTGGCCGGCATGGCGGTGATCATGTTCTCGCCACGCGCTGCCTGACCCTGTGGGAGGGGACATGAGCCGCTTCGCCGGTTTCCGCGAGTTCTATCCGTTCTATCTGGCCGAGCACAGCAACCGCACCTCGCGCCGGCTGCACTTCATCGGCAGCTGCGGCGTGCTGGCCCTGGTGGCGCTGGCCGTCGTCGAACGCAATGCCTGGTGGCTGCTCGCCGCGCTGATCTGCGGCTACGGTTTCGCCTGGGTCGGCCACTTCTTCTTCGAGAAGAACCGGCCCGCCACCTTCAAGCACCCGTTCTATTCCTTCGCTGGCGACTGGGTGATGTTCAAGGACATCATCACGGGGAAGATCCGGTTCTGATCCTTTTCCTCATGTAGGAGCGCCCCACGGGCGCGATGCTTTTTCCAGACGGCACGAAGAGCATCGCGCCCATGGGGCGCTCCTACAGGGCTCATTCGTAGAACATCAGGAACGCCGCGCCCACGATCAGAGCGAACGCCGCGTAGTGGTTCCACTTCAGGGGCTGGCCCAGGTACCAGGTGCTGAAGCCGGCGAAGACCAGCAGGGTCAGGATCTCCTGGATTGTCTTCAGCTGGACCACCGAGTAGACCGCGCTGCCTATCCGGTTGGCCGGCACCATCAGCGAGTACTCGAAGAAGGCGATGCCCCAGCTGGCCAGGATCGCCACGACCAGGGGGGCGGACTTGTACTTCAGGTGGCCGTACCATGCGAAGGTCATGAAGACGTTGGAGGCCAACAGCAGGCACAGGGGCAGGACGCGTTCGATCATGGCGGAGCCGTCGGGGAGGGAGGGCGAAGCCTATCCCTACTGCCGCCTGAATGCAGTGGCGGCCTTCACATGGCGTCCACCGGGCTCCGGGTAGTTTCACAAACCTGAAGCCTTTCAAGGGAGCTGTCATGCGACACAGTCAGGAAACCGCAGGTCTGGTGCTGGTGGTGGAAGACAACCGCAACATTTCCGAGATGATCGGGGAATACCTGGAAGGACGCGGGTTTGAGGTCGACTACGCCACCGACGGCCTGGACGGCTACCGCCTGGCGGTGGAGAACAGCTACGACGTGCTGGTGCTGGACCTGATGCTGCCGCGCCTGGACGGCATGGAAGTCTGCAAGCGGCTGCGCAACGAAGCGCGCAAGTCCACGCCGGTGCTGATGCTCACCGCGCGCGACACCCTGGACGACAAGCTGACCGGCCTGAGTTCCGGCGCCGACGACTACCTCACCAAGCCCTTCGCCATCCAGGAGCTGGAGGCCCGCCTGCGGGCGCTGATCCGCCGCGAGCGCCGTCAGGTGGGCGCCGAGGTGCTGAAGGTCGCCGACCTGGTCCTCGACCCGGTCAGCATGCGGGCCACCCGTGGCGGCACCGAGCTGATGCTCTCGCCCATCGGCCTGCGCCTGCTGACCATCCTGATGCGCGAATCGCCGCGCGTGGTGACCCGCCAGGAGATCGAGCGCGAGATCTGGGGCAACGGCCTGCCGGACTCGGACACCCTGCGCAGCCACCTGTACAACCTGCGCAAGGTGATCGACAAGCCGTTCGACAAGCCGCTGCTGCACACCGTGCAGAGCGCGGGCTACCGCATCGCCGACATCGGCTGACCCGGCCGTCCGCGCGCGGCATACTCCGGCTTTCGCCCGACGGATCCCCATGCGCCACGGCCTGCCACGCAAGCTCAGGATCGCCTTCATCCTGCAGGCCGTCATGGTCAGTCTGGCCATCGTGCTGGGTGTGTACCTGATCTCCGCGGTCATCAAGCACAGCCTGATGAACACCGCGCTGCAGGAAGAAGCCGCGCACTTCTGGGAGCTGTACAGCGCCAGCACCGCACAACCCCCGCCGAACACGCACAACCTGCGCGGCTACCTGGTGGTGAAGGGCCATTCCAACCTGGTGCTGCCCGAGAACCTGCGCGACCTCCGGCCCGGCTTCCACGAACTCAAGGACGACGACCTGCTGGTGCTGGTGGACGAACAGCCCGCCGGCCGCCTGTACCTGGTGTTCCTGCGCTCGCAGGCCGAGCGGCTGGCGTTCTACTTCGGTACCGTGCCGATCATCATGACGCTGGTGGCGATCTACCTGGTGTCCTGGCTGACCTACCGCGCGTCCAAGCGGCTGGTCTCGCCGGTCAGCTGGCTGGCACGGCAGGTGGCCGAGTGGGACCCGCGTCGTCCCGACGTCAGCACCCTGGCCGCCGACCGCCTGCCCAACGACGTGCAGGGCGAGGCGCGCCAGCTGGCCGCCGCCCTGCACGGGCTGGCGCAGCGCGTGACCGCGCATGTGGCGCGCGAGCGGGACTTCACCCGCGACGCCAGCCACGAACTGCGCACGCCGCTGACGGTGATCCGCGTGGCCAGCGACATGGCGATGGCCGAGGATTCGCCGCCGCGGGTGGCGCGCGCCCTGCAGCGCATCCAGCGGGCGGGCCGCGACATGGAAGCGGTGATCGACGCCTTCCTGATCCTGGCCCGCGAGGCCGAGGTCGAGCCGCAGAGCGAGGATTTCGACGTGGCCGACATCGTCATGGACGAGGCCGAGAATGCGCGCGCGCTGCTGCTCAACAAGCCGGTGGACCTGGAAGTCACCCTGCATGCGCGCCCGCGGCTGCATGCGCCACCGAGGGTGTTCCAGGTGGTGGTGAGCAACCTGCTGCGCAACGCCTGCTCCTACACGGACCGTGGACGGATCGACGTGATCCTGGAGCCGGACCGGGTGATCGTGCGCGATACGGGCATCGGCATGTCGGCCGAATCGATGGTGCGGGTCTTCGAGCCCTTCTACCGTGCCGACCCCAGCCGGCCGCAGGGCAGCGGACTGGGCCTGTCCATCGTCAGTCGGCTGTGCGACCGATTCGGCTGGAAGATCGAGCTGGACAGCGAGCTGGGACGCGGCACCACCGCGACGATCCGCTTCGTTCCGTAATCTATACGGGAACCGACCGGCGCGCGGGCCTGTCAACGCCGCGGCCTCCGGTGCGTTACCGTCCCCCGACTCCCCACCTTCCGAGCCGACTCACTGCATGAGCCAGCCTGCCCGTTCCGCCCCGCGCAAGAAGTCCATCGTTCCGTCCCTCCTGCTCGGCTTCGCCGTGGTGGCCATCCTCGGTGGAGCCGCCTGGTGGTGGACTGCCCGCAAGGGGGAAGCGGCGGACGGTGCCTACCGCACCGCCACCATCGAACGCGGCGACATCCGCGTGGCGATCTCGGCCACCGGCACGCTGAGCGCCATCTCCACGGTGACCGTCGGCAGTCAGATCTCCGGCCAGGTCACCGACGTACTGGTCGACTACAACAGCGAGGTCAAGAAGGGCGAGGTGCTGGCGCGCATCGATCCGAGTACGTACGAAGCGCAGATCGAACAGGGCAATGCGCAGATCGCCAATGCGCAGGCCAGCCTGAAACAGGCGCAGGCCACGCTGGCGAACGCCGAACTCGATTACACGCGCAAGGCCGACCTGGGCCGGCAGAAGCTGGTCGCGCAGAGCGACGTGGACCTGGCCCGCGCCGCCCGCGACCAAGCGCGCGCGCAGGTCAACGCGGCGCAGGCATCGATCCGCCAGCAGACCGCGTCCACGCAGACCACCCGCGTCAACCTGGACCGCACGGTGATCCGTTCGCCGGTGGATGGCGTGGTGCTGACCCGCACCATCGAGCCGGGACAGACCGTGGCGGCCAGCCTGCAGGCCCCGGAGCTGTTCACCATCGCCGAGGATCTGTCGAAGATGAAGATCGAGCTGGCCGTCGACGAGGCCGACATTGGCCAGGTCAAGGTCGGGCAGGCGGTGTCGTTCACCGTCGACGCCTTCGCCGACCGCCAGTTCCGCGGGCAGGTGCAGCAGGTGCGCCTGTCGGCCACCACCACCAGCAACGTGGTGACCTACCCGGTGGTGGTCAGCGTGGACAACAGCGACGGCACCCTGCTGCCGGGCCTGACCGTCAACGCCGAGATCGAAGTCAGCAAGCGCGACGACATCCTGAAGGTCTCCAACGCCGCGCTGCGCTACAAGCCGACCGGTGAGGCCGCCACGGCCACCGCGGCCGCACAGGCGCCGCAGGGCGGTCAGAACCGCGGCGGTGGCATCGGTGACGACCTGGCGCGCGTGGCCGGCAGCCTGCAGCTCAAGCCCGACCAGCAGGCCGCGTTCGATGCCGCGCTCACGGCATTGCGGGAACGTCAGGCCGCGCGGATGGCGCAGGCGCAGCAGCGTGGCGCCAGCATGTTCGGCGGCGCTCCCCGGCCGGGTGGCAATGCCGGCGGCGGCAGTGGCGCGATGCAGGCGCAGATGCGCCAGCGCATGGCCGAACGCATGCAGCAGGACTTCGCACCGTTCCGCGCCACGCTGGACGATACGCAGAAGCAGCGCTGGGATGCCGAACTGCGCGCCCTGCTGGGCGCCAAGCGCGCGCCGATCTACACCTTGGTCAACGGCAAGCCGGAAATGGTGCAGGTCCGCATCGGCGCCAGCGACGGCACCAGCACCGAGGTGTCCGGCGCAGTGAAGGAAGGCGACGTGGTGGTCGTGGGCGAGCGCGCGAAGGAATGAACATGCCGTCAGCGAATGCGGGCGACCGCGTGCCGGTCATCCAGACGCACGCGCTGGGCAAGGTCTATTCCGCGGGCACCGAGGCGGAAGTCGTTGCGCTGAAAGGCGTGGACATGCGCGTGGATCGCGGCGACTTCGTCGCCATCATGGGGCCGTCCGGCTCGGGCAAGTCCACGCTGATGAACCTGATCGGCTGCCTGGACACGCCCACCGACGGCCGCTACCTGTGCGACGGCATCGACGTGGCCACGCTGGACGCCGAACAGTTGGCGATCCTGCGCCGCGAGAAGATCGGCTTCGTGTTCCAGGGCTTCCACCTGCTGCCGCGCATGACCGCGCTGGAGAACGTGGCCATGCCGCTGGGTTACGCGCAGGTGCCGCCGGGCGAGCGCGCCGAGCGCGCAAGGCAGGCGTTGGCCGCGGTCGGCCTGGCCGAGCGTGCGGGCCACCGCCCGAACGAACTGTCCGGCGGCCAGCAGCAGCGCGTGGCCATCGCACGCGCGCTGATCAACCAGCCGCCGATCCTGTTGGCCGACGAACCCACGGGTGCGCTGGACAGCAAGACGGGCGAGGAGATCCTGGCCCTGTTCAAGCGCCTGCGCGACGACGGCCACACCGTCATCCTGATCACCCACGATCCCGAAGTCGCCGCGCACGCCGACCGCATCCTGGTGATGCGCGACGGCGAGCTGCATGAAGAGCCGAGTAAGGGGAATGGGGGGCGGGAAGCGACGGGGAGCGCGCCGCCATGATGCCTCTCGCGCCCGTGCTGTTTCGGTTGCCGGATTCCGGCATTCCCCGTTCCCCGTTCCCGGTTCCCGTCCCATGAACTTCTCCGACATCCTGCGCACCGCGCTGCACGCGCTGCGCGGCAACTGGATGCGCAGCGCACTGACCTCGCTGGGCGTGATCATCGGCATCGCCGCCGTCATCGTCATGGTGTCGGTGGGGCAGGGCACGCAGGCCGAGATCGACAAGCTGGTTTCCGGCCTGGGCTCGCAGCGGCTGGACATCAGCCCCGGGGCGGGCCGCGGCCCGGGTGGCGGTGGCGTGCGCATGAGTTCCAGCAGCTTCTACACCCTCAAGGAGGGTGACGTGGAGGCGATCCGCAACGAGATACCGGAAGTGCAGTACGTGGCGGGCGCACTGCGCGGCAATACCCAGATCGTGTTCGCCGAGAACAATGCATCCACCAGTTGGCAGGGCGTGCAGTCCGACTTCTTCGACATCAACAGCTGGGTGATCGCCAACGGCGAGGGCTTCGACGCGCAGGACTACTCCAGCGCGGCCAAGGTCGTGATCCTCGGCGAGACGGTGCGGCGCACGCTGTTCGGCGAGGACAGCGGCATCGGCCAGACCGTACGCCTGGGCCGGGTGCCGTTCACCGTGGTGGGTACGCTGGCGCCGAAGGGGCAGGGCGGCTTCGGCCAGGACCAGGACGACGTGATGATGGTGCCGCTGGAAACCGCACGTCGCAGGCTGATGGGCTCGATGGGCCTGCCGCCGGGTGCGGTGATGCAGGTGGCGCTGACCGTGGCCGACGCCAAGGACCTGAGCTACGTGCAGGGCGAAGTGGAAGCGCTGCTGCGCCAGCGGCACAAGATCAATCCGGGCGAGGAAGACGACTTCAACGTCCGCAATATTTCCGAGATCGTCGCCACCCGCACGGCCACCACCAAGCTGATGTCGCTGCTGCTGGGTGCGGTGGCCACCATCTCGCTGATCGTGGGCGGCATCGGCATCATGAACATCATGCTGGTTTCGGTGACCGAGCGCATCCGCGAGATCGGCCTGCGCATGGCGGTGGGCGCGGGACCGGGCGACGTGCGCAGGCAGTTCCTCGCCGAAGCCATGCTGCTGTCGCTGGGCGGTGGCGTGCTGGGCATCGTGATCGGCGTGGCTGGCGCGCTGCTGGTCGGCCAGTTCAGCGAATTGCCGGTGGTGTTGAACGGGCAGGTGATCGGCCTGGCCGCCGGCTTCTCCATCGCGACCGGGCTGTTCTTCGGTTACTACCCCGCGCGCAAGGCCTCGCAGCTGGATCCGATCGAGGCGCTCCGCTCGCAGTAGCGCGGAGTATGCTGGCGCCATCGGGTCCGCAGACCGGAGGGTGCCATGAGTATGCAGTCCCCGCGCCGGCCGCTCGCGCTGGTCATCCATGGCGGCGCGGGCGTGATCGACATGGCGACCCTGGGCGAAACGGCCGCGCAGCGCATCCACGCCGATCTCGACCACGCGCTGGACGTCGGTTACGGCGTGCTTGCCGCAGGGGGCGGTGCGCTGGATGCCGTGGAGGCCGCCGTGTGCGCGCTGGAGGACGCCCCCAGCTTCAATGCGGGACGCGGCGCCGTGTTCACCGCCGACGGCCGGCACGAGCTCGACGCTTCGATCATGGACGGACAGCACCGGCGTGCCGGCGCGGTCGCCGGCGTCTCCAGTGTGCGCAACCCGGTGAGACTCGCACGGCGGGTGCTGGAAGATTCTCCGCATGTCTTCCTGATCGGGGCCGGCGCGGAGCAGTTCGCCGACCTGCACGCCGACATCGAGCGGGTGCCCAACGAGTGGTTTTCCACCGAAGCGCGGCGCCTGCAGCTGCTGGAGGCCCAGCGGGAGGAGCAGCAGACCTGGCAAGCCAGCCAGGACCTGCGCGGGCGCTACTTCGGCACGGTGGGCGCGGTCGCGCTGGACAGCCGTGGCCACCTGGCCGCCGCCACGTCGACCGGCGGCATGACCAACAAGCGTTGGGGACGGGTGGGCGATTCCCCGCTGATCGGCGCGGGAACCTGGGCCGATGCGCGCTGTGCCGTGTCCTGCTCGGGTTGGGGCGAGTACTACATCCGCAATGCGGTCGCGCATGACATCGCATGCCGGGTCGCGTATCGCGGCGACCGCCTGCGCCACGCCGCCGAGGACGTGGTGCTGGGCGAGGTGCCTGCGCATGGCGGCGACGGTGGCGTGATCGCGCTGGATCGCGACGGCAACGTGGTGGTCGCGTTCAGTACGCGCGGCATGTACCGGGGCTGGATCCGGCCCGACGGCAGTCGCGGTACGGCCATCCAGCGGGACGACTGAGTGACCGATTCCGGCGGTGGTGACGGGGACCATGGGCTGTCGCTGGCGACGTATCGCCGGTTGCGCGCACAGGCACTGCGCCTGTGCCGTCGCGTCGAGGATGCGGAGGATCTGGTCCAGGATACGCTGCTGGCCGCGTGCCTTGCCGGCCGGCACGATCTTCCCTGGTTGTCGGGCGTCCTCAAGCGCCAGGCCGCGCTGGCGGCGCGCAGCGGTGTGCGTCGTCGTCGTCGCGAAGCCGTGGCCGACTGGCAGGCGGGCGATGCGGAGGAAGTCGTGCCGCTACGCCCGCGTCACGACGCATCGCCCACCTGGCTGACGACGTTGCCGCCCTCGGCGCGCCGGCTGGGGGTGCTGGCGTTGCACGGCCTGTCGGCGGACGAGATCCGCTGGATCCTGCGCATCGGACCGGCCGCCTTCCGCCAGCGCCTCACCCGCATCCGACGCGCGCTGGCCACGCAGTCCCCGCAGCTGCGCGCCGAGAGTCTGGCGCTGGCCTACGTGCGCGATCCGGCGCGCTCCGCCGATCTGCCGTTCGGCCTGGTCCGCCGCGCACTCAAGGCCGCCATGCGCGTCGGCGATGGCCTGGGCACGCACGACCCGGACGGGCACCTGGTCCTGATCGACGCGGGCGCTCACACATCGCGTCTCCGCGGCAACGTAAGGACGGGAATCACACAGGAGGACATCCCATGATCAGCAACTGCAAGGTAGGCGCCATCGTGTTCTTCGTTTCCGATCTGGCCCGCTCGGTCGCGTTCTACCGCGACACGCTGGGGTTGCCGGTGGAAGCGCTGGAGGGACATGACGGACCGTGGGCGATGGGCGAAGTGGAAGGCCTGACGCTGGTGTTCATTCCACGGCCCGCACGTCCGGGCGAATCCCCGGTGGTGGTCTTCAGCCTCGACGGCGGCATCGAAGACCACGCCGAAGCCCTGGCGGCCAAAGGCGTCGAAATCGTGGTGCCGGTGAGCGAATCGCCGGACGGTGGACTGTCGCTGGATTTCCTCGATCCGGACGGCAATGTACTCAGCCTGCACCAACCGGAGGGGGCGCCACGCAGGCGCTGAATCAGGTAACGGTGCATCGCATCGCAGCGACTTCCACCGCTGCGATGCGAATCACTCTCATGGCTACCGGTGACATCGCGGATGCGTGCGTGAAGCACTGCTAATGTGAGCCATATTCGATATCTAGAACCGTTATTACAAGCTAGATTCGCTCCACTGCGCCGCTCGGCGCGGCAACCACAACACGCGGAGTCGAATCGGTCTATGAAGAAGAATCGCATGGCGGTATGGGTGGGTCTGACGCTGGTGGCCATGGGGGCGGCGCAGGCGGCCAGCGCGGGCGGCAGGCCCGACCTGGTGATCAAGGGCTTGAAGGAAGGCAAGCCCCACGCAAGCGGCGAGTTGCTGGTGAAGTACCGCGATGGCGCCGCAGCCGCCGACCGCCAGGCCGTGGTGCATGGCCTGGGCGCGCAGAAGCTGGATACCGTGCGCCGCGGCAACGGCCGCACCGGCGAGATCGCGCTGCTCAAGCTGCCCGGCAACATGGACCTGTCCGCCGCCGTGCAGGCGCTCAGCGCCGATCCGGCCGTGGAATACGCCGAGCCGAACTGGACCTACCAGCACCACGCGGTTTCCAACGACACCTATTCCACCAACGGCTCGCTGTGGGGCATGTACGGCGATGCGGGCACGCCCGCCAACGCCTATGGTTCGCAGGCGTCCGAGGCCTGGGCCGCCGGGCACACCAGCTGCGGCAACGTCGTGATCGGCGTGATCGACGAAGGCATCTACTTCAACCATGAAGACCTGGCCGCCAACATCTGGACCAACCCGTACGATCCGGTCGACGGCGTGGACAACGACGGCAACGGCTACGTCGACGACGTGCGCGGCTGGGACTTCGACGGCAACAGCAACAACATCAACTCCGGCGGAGCCAACGACGACCACGGCACGCACGTGGCCGGCACCATCGCCGGCGTGGGCGGCAACGGCAAGGGCGTGGCCGGTGTGTGCTGGAGCGGCGTGAAGCTGATCAGCGGCAAGTTCCTCGGCCGCCGCGGCGGCAGCACCGCCAACGCGATCAAGGCGATCGACTACTTCACCGACCTGAAGACCCGCCATGGGCTGAACATCGTGGCGACCAACAATTCGTGGGGCGGTGGTGGTTTCTCGCAGGCGCTGCAGGACGCGATCACGCGCGCCGGAAATGCGGAGATCCTCTTCATCGCGGCCGCGGGCAATGACGCCTACGACAACGATGCGACGGCCAGCTACCCGTCCAATTACCCGAACGCGAACGTCATCGCGGTCGCATCCACCACCAGCACCGGCGGGCTGTCCAGCTTCTCGCAATGGGGCCGGACCACGGTGGACCTGGGTGCGCCGGGTTCGGGCATCTGGTCGACAGTGCCCAAGTCGTCGAAGGGGCAGCTGGTGTCGGCGTATGCCAGCTACAACGGTACGTCCATGGCCACCCCGCACGTGACCGGCGCGGCGGCACTGTACGCATCCACCCGGCCGGGATCGACGGCGGCGCAGATCAAGGCGGCGATCCTGGATGCCACCGTGCCGACCCCGTCGCTGCAGAACAAGACGGTCACCGGTGGTCGCCTCAACGTCAGCGGCTTCTGACGCAAGGCCTCCGTGGAACGAAGAAGCCCGGCATCGCCGGGCTTCTTTTTTTTCTTGGGTTCGGACGCGGCTACTTCAGATAGGGCGCGATGGCGCGCTGCCAGATGACATAGCCGGCGCGGTTCATGTGCAGGCGATCCTCGATGAACAAGGATTCGTCCGGCTGGCCGCTGGCGTCGAGCATGGGCGTGAAGATGTCGATGTAGTCCACGTCCAGGCGTTGGGCTTCCGCGGCGATCAACGTGTTCGCCTCGCGCTGTGCGGGCAGCAGTTGCGCGCGCGAAGGGCTGGGCTTGTTGCTGATGTACGCGATCTTCGCCTTGGGCAGGTCGCGGCGCACGCGTTCGACGAAGGCGATGAAGTCGGCGCGCAGCTGCTGCGGCGTACGGCCCGCGTTGAGGTCGTTGTCGCCGGCGTAGATCAGGATCTGGCGCGGTGCGTACGGCACGATGATGCGGTCGGCATACCACGTGCTGTCCCGCAGTTCCGAACCACCGAAGCCGCGGTTGATCACCGGCACGCCCGGGAAGTCCTGCGCCAGCGTGTCCCAGAAGCGGATCGACGAGCTGCCGATGAACAGCACGCCGCCGCGTGGCGGGGGCGACTGCGCATCGGCGGCCTCGAAGCGCTGCATGTCGGCTTCCCAGACCGGGCTGGACACCTGCTCCGGGATACGTGGCGCGACGCCTGCCGTCGATGGAGACGGTGCTTCCGGCGTTGCGGGCGGCCCGCCGACGCAGGCGGCCAGCAGGGCCACCAGCGCAGTGGCGAACAGGGACAGGCGAAGGGTGTTCAGGAAGGGCACGGGACAAGGCTCCTCTGGCGCGGGCGGGCCCTAGTGGAGCAGCCCGTTCCCGGGGATGCAAACCCCGCCGGCGCGGCCGGGGATCGCCTTGTGGCAAAATTGCCTCCTTGGCGCGGTGACTGTGCCAGCTTCGCCCGACACATCCTTGCGCGGGATCCGGCTTCGCCCGGCCGGCAGGGCCGATGCGGGACCACTTCCGCCTTTACCCGCCCCATGGCAGACGAAACCGGACATTTCCCCCGCGGCCCCGGCCGCATCCTGAAAGCCACCGTCTGGTCCCTGCAGGGACTGCGGGCGGCCTGGATGCACGAATCCTCCTTCCGCCTGGAGGTCTACCTGCTGGTGGTCATGGCGCCGGTGGCGCTGTGGCTGGGGCAGAGTGGCCTGGAGCGCGCATTGATGATCGGCAGCTGCCTGCTGGTGCTGGCGGCCGAACTGCTGAATTCCGCCATCGAAGCGGTGATCGAGCGCTACGGCCCGGAACACCACGAACTGGCCGGCCGCGCCAAGGACATGGGCTCGGCGGCGGTGTTCGTGTTGATGATGAACGTGCTGCTGTGCTGGGCGCTGATTCTCGCGCCGCGCTATCTGTGAACTCCTGATCTGAACCAAGGTACTCCCCGATGATGGAATTGCTTACCGATCCGCAGGTGTGGATCACGCTGGTCACGCTGAGTGCGATCGAGATCGTGCTGGGCATCGACAACCTGGTCTTCATCTCCATCGCGGTCAGCAAGCTGCCGCCGCACCAGCGCGAAGTCGCGCGCAAGTTCGGCATCGCCGTGGCATGCATCACCCGCATCATGCTGCTGCTGACGCTGGCCTGGCTGGCGGGTCTGACGTCGGATCTGTTCACGCTGTTCGGCCAGGGCATTTCGGTGCGCGACCTGGTGCTGATCCTGGGCGGCGTGTTCCTGCTGGTGAAGGGCACCAAGGAAATCCTGGAACTGGTGAAGGGCGAGCCCGATTCGGAGGACGTGCACACGCGCCCCGCGGCGTCGTTCGCCGGCGTGATTGCGCAGATCGCGGTGATCGACATCGTGTTCTCGCTGGACTCGGTGATCGCGGCGGTCGGCATGGCAAATCACACGCCGGTGATGGTGGCGGCCATCCTGCTGGCCGTGGCGGTGATGCTGCTGGCGGCGCGCCCGCTGGGCCAGTTCATCGACAACAACCCCACCATCAAGATGCTGGCGCTGGCCTTCATCGTCGCGGTGGGCGCTTACCTGCTGCTGGATGGTTTCGAGCTGCACATCCCGAAGGGCTACCTGTACGGTGCGATGGGCTTCTCGGCGGTGGTCGAGTGCCTGAACCTGTGGGCCAAGAAGCGCGCCAGCCTGCGCATGCTGCGCGAATAGCATCGCGTTTCCCTCCTGGTGTCGCGAAGGGCTCCCTCGGGAGCCCTTCCTTTTTCACGAAGGCCTAACGAAGCGTTTCCTGCAGTGCGTGCGTGCAGCTTGCGCCTTCATGGGCAAGGTGCTGGAATCGGCACGTCCGCCCAAGGGAGTGCCGTGCCATGCGTCAGGTGTCGCGTCTGTGGTTGCTCGTCGTGCTGGTCGCGCTGCTGTCGGGCTGCGGCTACAACGCCATCCAGCAGAAGGACGAAGCGGTGAAGGCCGGCTGGTCGGAAGTCCTGAACCAGTACAAGCGCCGTGCGGACCTGATCCCCAATCTGGTGAAGACCGTGCAGGGCTACGCCCAGCAGGAACGCCAGGTGCTGACCGACGTCACCAATGCGCGCGCGCGGGTGGGCCAGATCCAGGTGAACGCCGACGATGCCGCTTCGCTGGCGCAGTTCCAGCAGGCGCAGGGCGAATTGTCCAATGCATTGAATCGGCTGCTGGTCGTCACCGAGAACTATCCGAACCTGAAGTCCGACCAGTCCTTCCGCGATCTGCAGGCACAGCTGGAAGGCACCGAGAACCGCATCACCGTCGCTCGCGGCCGCTACATCCAGACGGTGCAGGACTACAACACCTACATCCGCCAGTTCCCGCAGGTGATCACCGCCAAGCTCACCGGAGCCAAGGAGAAGCCGAACTTCACCGTCGAGAACGAAGCGGCGATTTCCGAGGCGCCAGCCGTCGACTTCGGCACGCCGCCGCCGGCCGCACCGCAGGCACCCACGCCGCCGCCTGCTCCGTCCCCGGACAACTGAGCCACGGCCATCGCCGCCATGCTGCGCGCGCTGGCGTTGTGCCTGCTGCTGGTCGCTGCGCCGGCCTGGGCACAGTCGCTGGTGGCCATTCCGGCGCTGGATTCGCCGGTGGTCGATACCACCGGCACGCTGGACGCCACACAGAAGCAGCAGCTGGAGCAGCAGGCGCTGGCGCTGCAACAGCGCAAGGGTAGCCAGCTGCAGGTGCTGATCGTGCCCAGCACGCAGCCCGAGGACATCTTCGACTACACCCAGCGCGTGTTCGACCAGTGGAAGCTGGGGCGCCAGGGCGTGGACGACGCGGTGATCCTGGTGGTGGCGAAGGACGACCGGCGGGTGCGCATCCATACCGGTTACGGACTGGAAGGCGCGATTCCCGACGCCGTGGCCAACCGCGTCATCCAGGAGTACCTGGTGCCGAAGTTCCGTGCCGGCGACTACGCGGGCGGCGTCACCGACGCCACGGCCGTGCTGGTGAAGCTGATCGATGGCGAATCGCTGCCGGCACCCGTCAGCACGCACCGGTCGACGACAGGCGACGGCTCCGGGAGCGACTGGCTCTTCGCGCTGTTCGCCGCGTTCGTGGTGGCGACCGTGGTGCGGGGCATGTTCGGCCGCGCGCCGGCCGGGCTGCGCGGCCTGTTCACCGGTGGCGCCGCGGCGGGCGTGGCGCTGCTGCTGTCGTCGCTGATTCCGGCCGGCATCGCGGGCGTCTTCGGCCTGCTGTATGGGCTGGCCTCGGTGTCGACACGGGGTGCCTACGCCCGTCATCGCGATTGGGGTGGCTGGGGCGGTGGCGGCGGAGGCTGGGGCGGCGGTGGGTTCGGAGGGGGCGGCGGCTTCGGGGGCGGTGGCTGGAGCGGCGGGGG
>Ga0208958_1001873_pt1 | contig 19465 bp, 15 predicted proteins | sample RifOxyB1_FD_184032 | JGI IMG/M metagenome (GOLD analysis project Ga0208958, IMG submission 184032) | Soil microbial communities from Rifle, Colorado - Rifle Oxygen_injection B1 (SPAdes) | ecosystem: Environmental > Terrestrial > Deep subsurface > Rock core/Sediment | place: Rifle, Colorado... | reverse complement strand
TAATTCCGGACTTATTCTTTGACTGAGATTCAGTAATACACACAGCTAAATCTTGTTGTCCGCTTACTGAGTCTTCCACTATACGTTTAACCAGTACTTGTGAGTGGTAAATATTCCCAAGAGCTTGCATGATATGTGGCCTTCCATCCCAAACGACAATTCTTGCATCAAAACCACAACTCGTAGGCATATGTTTTGAGGCATTCAGAAGACAAACTGCAATATCTTCAGCAGCATCATGACAGTTATGTCCATGGGCAAGCCAGTAAAACTGACCAGAAAGGGAAAATGCATTAAGTGACTCATTTAACAATTTTTGTTTCACACTATTTACACATTTTTGATGAGTTACAGGATTAAATTTTGTGTCACAAATTTGTCCAACAGCTCCCCAGTTATACGGAGGAAGAATTGAGATTTCCGAATTTATTTCAGTGCCTTGTATAGCGAAAGCCGGGCCTTTATAGTTTGAATTATATGGCCCATAATTCCAGCTTTCAGTATATATCCCTCCATTGCTCCCAAACTCATTGTTACGAGGCAAGGGATTGCCATTTGCTCTTCCGGTGTAACAAGCAGCTATGACATTTCGATAAGTCGCCATATTACATTTTTCTGACGCTACTACTCGTGTGTTTAAGGAAATGTTAATTAATAGAAACAAAATGGAAAAAATACTTCTCATAAATTCAACCTAAAGTTATATTTATAGCAAAATGATAACACTTCTTGTTTCTTTAAGAAACTACTATCACTCTCGTGCTATTAGATTGATAATTGTTTTTTAAAGAAAAAAAATGACCAAACAAGAAATAACCAAAGAAAATATTGAAACAATCGTTATTAAAGGGATATGTAGAACTATCAAATTCAGAGCCACTTTCATAAAAGGATTTAATTAAGAATGCTTGGTATCGATAACTAGTTTTTCCAAGGAAAGTGCATCTTCCTTGTTAACCCCAAATTTCTGGTAATCTGGATATGAGATGGGCGGAGTTTGGTTATTATCCAAATATTGAATATAGTCGGAGATTTTTTTTCCGTATTCTTTCAGTTTTTTAAGATAGGGATCATTTTTTGGCAGGGAAGATTTATAGACTAAGTCATGATTCCAGGAATCCCATACTTTCATTCGTTTGGTTAAAATTTGAAGTTCCAAAGGCCGACCGTGACTTCCTATATAATCGATATGATTGGCCCGGTATCCACTGGTCTTTCGATGGGTCTCTATGTTAATCAATTTTTTATTTTTTCGTTTGTTTAAGTAGAATAGTTTCGCAAGTTGTTTTCTATCTTCGTTATTGTTAACGATAATTCTGGTTCCAAGCAAGTCATTAATTTTTTTTAAATCAAATTCACCCTTGCGCCCTTTTTTTATTTCATTGGCCATCCAGTCAAACACTTTATTTTTAAGACTGGTGACCTCTTTAATTCGAGAGTCAACTTCATAACTTTTATCAAATTGTGAAAGCAGTTCGTTGATGGAATCAAGTGTTTTGTGATAATCCTTGGTGTTTTCCTTGATAAACAGCTCCCAGTCAATGAAATGTTTTTGGCGGGAAAGTTCGTAATTGGCCTCTTCTAGTGTTTTAAAGGATTTGATTTTATAAACCTGATCGTATTCGTGAACTAAAACCTCATATTCCAAAGAAGAATTTAATCTCAGATGATTATTTGAAAAAGTATGAAATTCGGATACTCCGGTATGGATGTATCTTAAACATTCATTAAAAGTGATAAGTGATTTTTGAGGTGGTGCTGAATAAAGAGACAGGGAGACTGTGAATACAAGAAAGGCCACTTGAAAATAGAGATATGTTTTTAGCATCATAGATTAGAATTATCCCAGACCTTTGCAAAAAGTCAAAGGTAACCCTCTATAGATCCGTACGTGCGAATTTCCCGCATTGTTTAAGTTTTAGCTCACTCCATGATGGCATCAGTCTTGTGCGATTGAAAGGTTAAAGTATACGTAAAATACCCCGATACGTCTAAGTGATGGAGTTAAAAAAGATTAAAATATTGATCTCTTTCTTTTTGGCCTTGAGCCTATGCATACAAATCGTTTTTGCAGCTGATCAGTCTATAGGAATATACAGCGGCACATTTGACCCAATTCATAATGGACATTTAAAAGAAGTGGCAGATTTGTCGGTTAAACATTTCAAATTAGATAAGATTATCATTTATCCCAACTTGAAAGCTACAGGCAAGCAACCAACACTTAGTTTTAAGCAACGCTGGGAGCTTGTATATGTTGCAACAAAGGATAATCCTTTATATATTTTACCCCCTATAGAAACTTTAAATGAACTACTTTCAGAGGAATTTCCAAATGAAGCAATTGTAGCCTGGGCCCAGAAAAATCATCCTATAAATACAAAATTTTATCAATTAATGGGAACTGATTCATTTGAAAAATTCAAAAACTATCCTAATGGTAAAAAATTCTTAAAAAATAAAAAAAATGAGATTGATATCATCGTAATAAGCCGAAAAGGCTATTATGAGGATACTAAAAAAATAAAGCATCATAACATTCACTGGTTTACACCAAAAAGTAATATGGAAATGTCATCATCGAGCTTTCGAAAAGATCCTGTAAAATACGAGTTAAATTTACCAGAGGCAGTAGTAAAAGAAATAAAAAAGCAGGGTTACTATGGTTGGAATAGTGATAAAAAGATTTATGATCTACCAGATGCTGCATCCAAAAAGCTTACACAAATAAATATAAAAAGTGATCTTGGTATATGCTTAGAAAGTGCCTTGCAAAATTAACTTCGATCACCTAAATGTTCTCGAAACTTCTAGCTCCTCTGCTAAAGCCTTTGAATAGATCATCTTCGGACGAAATAACTGACGAATAAATATATTCACAAGCAATTAGTTGTTTTGTAATTGTAGAAAAATGACAAGGCAACAAATAACACAATTTATAACCGAAAAGCTATAACCTGAAAAAGGTACTCAAATAATTTACAAAAAATTGAGGCCATTGAATATTTTCAGTAGCACCTTGGGTGTCAGCTTACTCTTTTTCTGAATTTTCAAAACTAACGAATCTTTCAAGGAAAGCTCTCTTGATCTATGAAGAATTAGGACTTCTTGTACCAAAAACTAGAAGCGAGAAAAATTATAGAAAATATTGTATTTCACAGAAAAAGATTGCGGATGAGATATCAATACTCAAAGGACTTGGGTTTTCCCTTGAAGATATAAAGAGGATTTTCGTTTTAAAAGGAGGAAAAACTAAAAGTATTAAATCTATGTTGCTGATTCAAAAAGAGAGAATTATAAATAAAATAAAAAGAGATAAAGAACAACTCAATAATCTAAATGAGCTAATTAAAGGAAAATATAGTGTTTTATCACCTTCTGAGCAAAAATCAATAATTTTAAATATTCTTAGCGAAAAAATTTTAAGCTTAAATGAAGAAGATCTCATCGAGTGTACAAAACAGATACCTGCGGAAGACTATATTATGACTGTTGCAATGGTGGATGAAACAGCAAGAAATAAAATGTTTTCAATACTTTCTGATAGAGCAAGAGAACTTGTTAAAAATGACCTGAATGTTTTTTTCAAAAAATATGGCAAGCACTGGTCATAATAATATAAAATAACTTCAAAACAAAAAAACTTTTACTCAATTCCAATATGGGACAGAAGGAAAAACTAAATTTGTCACGGTATTTTCGGACAATCGGTATTAACAGTTTGTTGTGTGATCTTTGTTTGCCGTACTGGTAAAACCATATTTGTTATCATTCCGAATAATCACGGTCATCACTTTTAATAAACGCTCAAATCTTTAATCGTTATTATAAAGAGAAAATTATTTTGAAGAAAATCAAGACGGGTATATCTTTATTATGGGGAAGCAGGATAGCTCGCCTCATTTGCATTTACCAATTGAAATCAATTAAACTTTTAATAGATAATTCAGCTCTTCCTTTTTCCATTTTTTTAGCAAAAAATTCCACTTTCAATTTGAGCCTATAATAGACAGTTTCTTGAAACTAAAATGTAAAAACGTGCAATTTTCACGTTTTTTGCTGTAAATTATTGCCATAATTCACGTTATTTGTGTAAAATGACATTATGAAAAGAGATATATATGCAAAATTAAGTAGTTGGAAAAATTCAAAAGATAGAAAGCCTCTGATTCTTCAAGGGGCACGTCAAGTCGGCAAGACATATATTTTGAAGGAATTTGGGAAAAGAGAATTTGAAGATTTCGCCTATTTTAATTTTGAAGAGGAGCCACGCCTAGCTGAATTTTTCAAAGGGAGTCTTCATCCTGACAAAATCGTTGAAACACTCTCAATTTTTATAGGGAAAAAAATTATTCCTGAAAAAACTCTTATTTTTTTCGATGAAATCCAGTCAGTTCCAAATGCACTTAATTCCTTAAAATATTTCTGTGAAGATGCTCCATTGTACCATATAGTTGCAGCGGGGTCACTTCTGGGGGTGGCCTTGGAATCCATCAAATCATTTCCTGTAGGAAAAGTTAATTTTCTTCAACTATTTCCTATGACTTTTTTTGAATTTCTGGATGCCATTGGAAAATCTAGCTTAAGACAATACTTGGAGGGGATCACTTCTATTTTACCAATAGAGAATGTTTTTCATGATGAATGCTGTGAACTTTTAAAAAGATATTATTTTATTGGGGGTATGCCTGGAGTCGTCGCCCGATACATAGAAAATTCCAGCTGGGATGAAGTCAGAAAAATTCAGAAAGAAATCTTAACTAGTTATATTCTGGATTTTTCCAAGCATGCTGAAAAAGCTGAGACCATCAGAATCATGGCCATTTGGGACTCCATGCCGAGACAACTGGCCCAGGAAAGCAAAAAATTTAAATACTCACTTATCAAAAAAAGTGCCCGCGCCAGAGACTATGAGGAAGCTGTGCAATGGGTGTATCGTGCAGGGCTCATTAATTTATCAAGGCAGGTATCAGCTGCAAAAATTCCTTTAAAAAGTTATATTGGCGAAGGCAATTTTAAAGCCTATCTTTTTGATACAGGACTACTTTGTGCATTTGTCGATCTTAGACCTCAAATTATCATTGATGGAGATAAAATATTTAGAGAATTCAAGGGCGCATTGGCCGAAAATTTTGTGTCCCAAGAGATTCGGGCCAAGGACGCACAAGAGCTTTATTACTGGAGCGAGGAGCAAGTGGCTGAGATTGAGTTTCTTCTAGAGGGCAAATTGAGTATTTATCCTTTGGAAGTAAAATCAGGTATCTCACGAAAAAAGCAAAGTCTTTTGCGATACCAAACAAAATTTCAGCCGAAGCTTTTATTGAGAACAGGCCTGCTTAATTTAAAAAGAGATGGTGACATTCTTAATTGTCCACTCTATCTCATCTCAAGGATTGCCGATTTCGTTGATTAAAAACAATTAAATTTATTTTTTTGCTTGCTGCTTATAACCAACCATTTTTATCTGGAAGCTCTTGGGGTACATGGCATTTCATTAAATTATTAGATACAATAAATGCATGAAAAAAATAAATAAATATTCCACCCTGCTGATGCTTATTTTAGTTTACTCCTGCTCATTATCTTCCTTGAATGGCAATAGAAATCTGGCCAGCGTGGAAGATCAATTGGGAAGACGAAAACTTGCATCCGATTATAAATTTCCGACAGATACAGATAAAATCAAAGTGGCATTTTTTGATGCGGATAGTACTTTAAGAGTTTCAAAATCCGGTCAGGTTTCTGCCAATAGCATGGATGATGTCTTTATTCTTCCCTGCGTAGGTAAAAGGTTAAGCGATTTAAATAAAGCGGGTTATTTGATTGCCATAGTATCAAACCAAGGTGGCATTCCTTCCTTCGTCAGCTATCAGGATGCAGATAGTGCATTAAAAATGACTATTGAGCTGATCAAAAAAGAAGGTGGCACTGCTCACTATTATGATTTCGCCGAATTGAAAGATGAGAATAGAAAACCAGGCACTGGCATGGCCTTGCGGTTGGAGAAAATTTTAAACGATTTATCATATACAATTGATAAGGAAAACTCATTTATGGTAGGTGATTCAGCCTATAAAAAAGATGTGGACACCAGACCGGATGGAAAAGCTGGTACTCATTTTAGTAATTCTGACCGTCTGTTTGCGGAAAATTATTTTAAAGAATTTGGGCATGCACCAGCTTCGTATAATTTTGAAGAAGCTTCGGTTTTTTTCGGATGGAATCTAAATGACATTGATGTCTTTCAAACTGATCCAGAAATCCCAAAAAAAGGTATAGAGTTCGTGCAGGAATACTTAAAAAAATTTGGATTAAGTAACTCATGTCCGGTGCCAGTATCTAAATTGTTTCCATAAGTTTTTTATATTAAATATCAAAGAAAGGGTAAGAAATTGAACTTTATTAATTGCTGACAAAATGATATTCATAACAGCAAGAGGTGAATGATGAAATTATTATTTGTTTTATGCATGATTTTAAGTTTTAGTTCGTACTCAATGACGGAAAATGCTTTCAAAGACGAATATAATAAAATTAGAAAAGAGACAGATGCTAAAAATAACGAGTGTCTTAAGCAAAATAGCCAGATTATTACTAAAGCTGTTAAAGAAATTGAAAATCCTAAAAATAAAGATGAATATGTTGAATTTATCAAAGACGAAAAAGAAGCCATTAGTTTTATCCAAAATTTGGATCTTAAAAAGATCGACGCAACTTCTGATTATAAAATACAAAACTTCATGATTGATAATTGTACTCCCGAAAATCTTAAGTTTTATATATCACAAGATAAGGACCGAAAATATTGTGCTCAAGAGTTTGATGAATTAGCTTTTATGAAAGGTTTGATATTTGCTACAAAAAATTATGATTGGAGCAACAAAACCAAAGCAATGGCAAAAAATAAAATCTTTGATTATATTAATCATCAAGCAAGTGATGATAGTATTTCTCTTGTTTCCAGGTTGATCCCATTTGTGTTGCTTGAACTTATGGTGGAATACAAGTTGATCGATAAAAATATGCAAGATGAAATCAAGACTGCTAACCAGAAGGCTGACCAAAAAATGTCAGAACTAAAAGAAGAACTTAAAAAAGACAAAAATGTTAGCAATGATCTTTATAACTGTGAAGCATATAAAAAATTTCACTTAAGAGAATTAAAGTTCAGCTCTCAAGCGCGGAATGATCTGCAAGTATTATTAAAAAAGATATCAAGATAATAAAAGTATTTATAAATTCATAAAAATTTAAATTTAAAAGCCAATTGTTATGAGGTGTTTTTTGACAAATTACTACGAGTAGGTTGACTTACATGGTCTTATTGAAAATTATGATGGCATGCTTATAAAAACCGAATACCTAACTTGTACAACCTCACTCTAAAATAGGTATAACTCTCAGTAATTACTATAAGGGAATTTTTATCTTGTAACTTAAAAGATAGATCTCCTACAAAGCATTAATCACTTTGTAGGAGTTATCTATGCAACATGACCATGTTCATCAAAATCACTCGCAAAATACTAAAACTCACACCCCTCACGCTTGCTGTGCCGTCGATCATGGCGCAACTTCGGAAAGCATAAAAATCTCTGCGGCAGATCAGGATAAAATCTTCACTTGTCCCATGCACCCTGAAATTAGGCAAGTAGGCCCTGGAAGTTGCTCTATCTGCGGAATGGCATTAGAGCTTGAGCAAGTGAGTTTGGAAGAAAATGATAATCCTGAACTGCGGGATTTTTCTAAAAGATTAAAAATAAGTGCCGCACTATCAATCCCTTTAGTATTTTTGGCGATGTCGGATCTTATACCCGGTCAACCAGTTCAACACAATATACCGACTTGGATTTATGCTGGGATTCAATTTATTCTAGCTACTCCTGTCGTGCTGTGGGGAGGTCTTCCTTTTTTTGAAAGAGGATGGGCCTCAATAAAAAGCAGAAATCTTAATATGTTTACTTTAATCGCTATAGGTACTGGCGTGGCGTATATTTATAGTGTGATCGCAGCTTTTTTTCCTGGCATCTTTCCAGAAACCTATAAAGTTCATGCAGGCATGGTGCCTTTATACTTTGAGGCAGCAGCGGTGATAACAACCTTGGTATTGCTTGGTCAAGTTCTAGAATTACGGGCCAGAAACCAAACAGGAAATGCTATTAAAGCACTGCTGGGACTGGCCCCCAAAACCGCGAGAAAAGTATTTAGTGATGGAAGTGAAGAAGATATACTTCTTGAGCTCATTCATGTAGGGGATAAATTAAGAGTAAAACCCGGGGAGAAGGTCCCCGTAGATGGTGAAGTCCAAGAGGGACAAAGCACCGTTGATGAATCCATGATTACTGGTGAACCTATGCCTGTGGTAAAAGAAGTTGGTAGCAAGGTGACCGGAGCAACCGTCAATCGCCAAGGTAGCTTTATAATGGTGGCCACAAAGGTAGGCTCTGATACCTTGCTTTCTCAAATTATAAAAATGGTTTCTCAGGCGCAAAGAAGCCGGGCCCCTATTCAAAAGCTAGCAGATATTGTTTCATCTTATTTTGTTCCGGCCGTGGTTTTAACTGCAATGGTAACTGCAATACTTTGGATATTATGGGGCCCTAAACCGGTCCTTACTTATGCTATTTTAAATTCAGTGGCGGTTTTAATCATTGCTTGTCCATGTGCTTTGGGGCTTGCTACTCCGATGTCTATTATGGTTGGCATGGGAAAAGGGGCCACTCACGGAGTCTTGATTAAAAATGCTGAAGCTTTAGAGATTATGGAAAAAATTACGACTTTAGTGGTTGATAAAACCGGTACTCTGACATACGGAAGGCCAGCACTTTCTGAAGTGAAAGCAGTAGGTGAGTTTAACCCAGATCAAATCTTAAACCTTGCTGCCTCATTGGAAAATGTCAGTGAACATCCGTTGGCGCAAGCGATCGTGGATGGAGCTAAAGGGAAAAATCTTAAAATAGAAAGTGTTTCAGATTTTGAATCCATTACGGGTATGGGGTTAAAGGGCATGGTTAGTGGTAAAGAAATTTTGGTTGGAAATAAAAAACTGATGAATAAATTTAATATTGAAAGCAGTGAGATAATGTCTCTCGCAAAAGAGCTTCAAGAAATAGGTCAGGGGGTAATTCTTATTGCCGTTAATAGGGAGCCAGCAGGGTTGATTGCTGTGCAAGATCCAATTAAAGAGACAAGTGTTGAGGCCATAGCCTATTTTCATAAAAAGGGTGTAGAAGTTATCATGCTCACTGGAGATAACCATTTGACCGCCAAACACGTGGCCTTAAAAACTGGAATAGATCGCTTCGAAGCAGAGGTGCTGCCTGAAAAGAAAAATGAAATTATTCGAAAACTGCAAGATGAAGGAAGAATTGTAGCTATGGCAGGAGACGGTATTAACGATGCACCAGCACTGGCCCAAGCCCATGTCGGTATTGCTATGGGAACCGGAACTGACGTGGCCATGGAAAGTGCTGGAGTTACTTTGGTTAAAGGTGATCTTTTAGGAATTGTACGTGCACATAAACTTTCGCAAGCTACAATGAAAAATATTAGACAGAATTTATTTTTTGCCTTCTTTTATAATGCCCTGGGAGTTCCTGTAGCTGCAGGTGTGCTTTATCCATTTTTGGGATTTTTACTTAGCCCTATGTTTGCAAGCTTGGCAATGAGCCTAAGTTCTGTTTCGGTCATTGGAAACGCCTTAAGACTCAGAGGGACTAAGCTTTAATTGACCTATTTAATGTAACAATCTGAATTTGCATAAATTAATCAGTTTGAAATAAATATAGTGTTGTAATATTTGTCTATGACAATTAACCAAGATTTAATATATTGCGTTAGAATTTTATTAGCTTCACCAAAAGGATATTTATGAAAAAGATAATTTTTTTGCTATTTGTATCGTGTCTCTATAGCTCAGTTTTTGCGAATACTAGTCGATCAATTAAAGTGTTTGAATGTTCTACAGATAACCAAGATCTAGTTGAAGGATATCTAAATATCGACACCACTGACAGTCAAAAACCGATTATTGATTACTCGATTAAAATTACCGGGTCTAATATTTATAACGGAACCCAAGATCATGAAGCAGACTGCGTAAAAAGATATGCGCAAAGTAATGTATACATAATTAAAGGTATGTATCACCCCGTAAACCGTAATGTATTAGTATCCGCCCCAAACTGTCCAGTTGCCAAATTTTCACCTATAGGAGATGAACTGGAAATTAAATATAATAGAACCAAACCTGATGGTTCAGGCAGAGCTGAACATTATATGACTGCAAATTATAAGGGATGTTTTGCTTTGCGGAATTATGATAATGTGTCTGTAGAAACACTTGATTAATAATCAAATTACTGATCAAAAAATTAGTCTTATCAAGAGTTACTTGGTAAGACTTTTTTTCACTAGGTCAACAAATATATTAACATAATCGCTGCGAATTTTTCTATCCATGGTAATGGCGTAATAAGTTAATTCCTTATTGATAGTTTCAAATTTTTTAATTTTATATCTTTGCCAAAGGTCGAATTCAACTGCTGCCGCTTCACACATTAAACCATGTCCTTTGCTTACTAATAGTTTTAAAAGCGCACTATCTTCAACTTCGGCCACCACTGTATGGGTTAGTTTTTGTTCTTCAATCCATTTTTCAAAAATGTTTCTTACTCCAGAGTTATTAATGGGCAAAATAAAAGGCATGGTTTTATTTTTTTGAAGTGGTGCTTGGTTTGGATGTCCATATATAGCGAGTTTGGATTTACCTAACAGGTGTGAGTGAACTTTGATTTTTATGTAAGTAGGGGAACGAGTGTCAGCTAGAATCAGATCCAGTTTACCTTCTACTAAAAGTGATAAAAGATATTCAATCGATCCTTCACGGCAATAGGCCCGGTTATCGGGCGAATGTTTTAAAAAATTGGAAACGACATTGGACACAAGCACTTTTGGTATAGAGTCAATGACTCCAATCGATAAAAAACTACCTCCCGGAGTTACGCCTTCTTTCATTTTTCTTATAACATCGGAACCTAGCAAAAATATTTTTTCGGCATCTGCAAAGAGCAGCTTTCCAAAGTCACTCATAATGAGTCCACGACCTTTTTTAACAAAAAGTTGTTGCCCGTAAGTTTCTTCAAAGGTTTTAAGCTGGGCACTTATGGAAGGTTGTGAAACTCGCAACTTCTCAGCAGCACGAGAGACACTACCTTCTTTAGCCACCGTGTAAAAATAAAATAAGTGATGATAATTTAGCCATTCCATATATAGATTTATCCTATAGTTGGTATATATATAATATATTTTTATTAATTATGTAAAGCTGTTAATCTCAAAATGCAAATGACAACTAGGAGAGAAACTATGCTAGATGAAAAGGAAATCACTGTATTAAAGAGCTTACTTACTTTTATGGAAAAAAAACTTTCTGTAAAAAAGGTGTATCTTTATTTGTCGCGCAAAAACCAGATTTTAATCGGAAAATTGACAGTTAAAAAAGGCAACTCAAGTTTTTCTATCGATGCTCATGCTGCCAATGCATTTCAGTTAAAAAAACGATTGCTTAAAATAGCCGATCTTATGTCAGCTTGAAACTAAGGAGAACCATATGACAATTATTATTTCATTTAAAAATAAACCAGTGAATAAAGGAATTGCTAAACAAGTCAGCGAACTTATACATGCAAAACTTTCCAGATTTAAAAATAAATTTAGAATTCTAAGACTGGTTTTTGATGATATCAATGGGCCCAAAGGAGGGATTGATACGACCTGTACTTTATCTCTGTCGGGCCCACGTTTATCCCAAAAAGTGTATAAAGCGCTGGGAAGAAATGAAATTGAAAGTTTGCATGTGGCACTAAAAAAGTTCAAAAATGCCACTCACTCCAGCGAATTAAATTATTAGAGTAAAAAATAATTTTTGCTGGAATACTGCAGATGTTTAGTCTGGTAATAGTGAGATACATTCTGTCTTTAGCATCCAATTAGGCAAAATTATAAAATAAGAGTAGCATTATTTTTAGTCCTTACTGTTTGTATGACAAGGTTTGATTATGCAAATTGAAAACAAAGAATCATTTATTCCCGATAATCCCAAAATTGCTATTGTCACGGTGATATCGCCTCAGATTCCCGGGCACAAGACCGTGGAAGAGACCAATCATTCCCTCTATGAACTTAAACAATTACTTAAGACTTTGCATTTTAACTCTATAAAAGAATATATCCAAAGTATAAAAAAAATAGATGCGGGGCATGTGATTGGGGAAGGGAAGATTCAAGAAATTCAAAAGGACGTTTCGACAATTGGTTTTAACCTGTTGGTTTTTGACATTGAATTATCAGCTTCTCAGCATCGAAATATTCAAGAGGCCACTGGACTTACCGTAGTTGATAGAAACATGATTATTCTCGAAATCTTTGCCAGACATGCCAGATCCAAAGATGCCAAAATGCAAATAGAAATTGCCAAATTAGAATATGTGCTACCGAGAATTCATTCGGTTTGGTATCATCAAGATCGAGGTGGAGGAGGGCCTGGCATGCGATCAGGTCAGGGTGAGACCGCCAAAGAATTGGAAAAGCGAGCGATCAAGGAGAGGATTGCTCACTATAAAAAGGAAAGTAGTGCGATTGAAACCAACTTGACTGAGCAGCGAAAAAAACGTGACGAAAATACTTACCTGGCGGCGCTTGTGGGATATACCAACGCTGGGAAATCTTCCTTGATGAATAGATTATGTCATGAGGAAGTATTAGAAGAAGATAAACTTTTTGCCACGGTTGATGCTGTTTATAGAGCAATGTCTATTCATTTTAAACCTCCCATTTTGCTTATTGATACCGTTGGTTTTATTTCTAATCTTCCAACTCAATTGGTTAAAGGCTTTAGAACCACCTTGGCTTCGGTGCTCGAAGCTCATTATCTCATCATCGTTTCTGATATCTCTCACGTTAATTGCAAAGAACAACTGATGGTCACATTTGAAGTTCTTAAGGATTTAAAGGCGATGGAGAGACCTTCTATTATTGTTTTCAATAAAAAAGATAGGATGCATGAAAATGAGCGGGCCCCAGAGATTCTTAAAGAATTTCCAAACCATTTATTAGTGTCAAGTTTTGACGAAAGCGATGTTGAACGGATTAAGCAGCAGGTAGTGAATTATTTTCAATCGGTCCAGAAAAATTATCATCTAATGATTCCTTATACTGATGGGTATGCCCACGCTAAAATTATGGAGCTTGGTAATATTATTGGTTCACAAAACTGTGAGGATGGTATTAAATACCATATTAGTGTGAATCCTAGTTTCGTACATTCCGAAATTGTCAGTAAATACAAGATTGGGACTAATTAATATTTTTTAGGCGGCTACAATAGTGTTCTTCTCCCTAGAGATTTTTTACATAATTAATTTTATTCCTTGTTAGAGCAAATTTATTCATGATAGTGAACGCTACCACCATAATCCTTTAGGAGCTTTATCATGATTATTAAACAGCTTGCTTTTATCCTAATATCATTTTTTTCAATTCAAATATTTGCCCAAGTCACCAGTATGGAGTTTGGTCAAGATGTGATGAAAACACCGGGAACTAAGAAATTAATGGTGATTGTAGCAGAACACCCAGGAAAAAATCCTTTAGTGCACGATGCTTCATATTACCAAAATCTTTTTTGGGGTTTTGAGCAAAGAAGTATCAATGAATATTTTCGATTAAATTCGCAAGGAAAATTTTTTTGGTTGCCTGCCACTACGCTACCCATCTTTGGGCCTTATCAGATAGACCGCACGAATAGTACTAGTTTAAAAACAGCTATTGAAAATGCACTTATCGCAGTTAGAGACAGTGGTACCGATTTTAACCAGTTTGATAGTAACCAAGATAAAATCATTACCAGAAACGAACTTACTATTGTCTTGCTGGATAATTGGACGGAAGTTGGAGGAGTTTCTGGCTCAACTTGTGATAACGTGAGCTGTATTAATATAGATGGATGTAAATTGGAAGTTGCGGTTGCCTTAGCGGGACATCGTGCCTCGTTTATGACCATAGCTCATGAAATGACTCATACCATAGGTGGACTTGATTTATATGGAGCATTGGTTAATCATAATAATGATCTGACCACCATGGATGCTACGATTATTGTAAATGATTTGGACAATATGGATGCCTATCATTTAGATCCTTGGCATAGAATGGCCTTTGGTTGGATAAATCCAAAGGTATATAATTTAAATCAAGCTAATTCGCTTCGTTTATTTGCTCCGGCTAATTGGAAAAAATATGATTCAGTTATTTTGTATGATGCAAATCACGGGGAGTCTGAATTTTTCATGGTGGAATATCGCACTCAATCACTCTATCAAAATAAAGCTTCCCTTGATGAATCGGTGGCCAGTAATGGACTGGTGGTTTGGAGGATTAATTTGAAATCTGACTTGATGCCGGATTGGTATCCCATCACTGCTAGTGCCGGAGATTATGCCATTTTTGCACTAGCTTATCCGGATTTGGTTAAAGGACAAAATATCGCCTGGCCATCTCTTTCACTTACTCCGTCGCTTATATGGGAAGATGGCGTCAGATCACCGTTCAAACTTAATATTCATCAAGAAATTGCAAGTGAAACTGCTGTGGATTTTTCATGGTTTAATACCAGTTTTTTTCGGATTCCTGGATGTGCTAAAGAAATTACCGTTGGGATAGATAATCGGGTATGGGCCCTTGATTGTAATCAAGATGGAACTGGTAATCATTATGTCCGCTATTATAACCCACAACTTAATGACTGGTTAGTATCTCCTATGACTGGAGTGAAAATAAGTGTGGATATTTTTGGTAAAAATCCATGGGTCGTAAAAAAGAATGGGGAGATCTATAACCTTGTTTCCAATCAATGGAAAAAATTTCCAGGATGTGCATCAGATATAGCGGCTGCTGCTTTTGGCAAAATATTCATTTTGGGGTGTCACGCAAGTGGACCATTTGGTTCGCTTAAGCCAGTTTATCAAAAAGTAGGTAATCAATGGCAATCAATGAATTTTTCTGCTACGTCGATAGCTACGGATCCAAGTGGGAAAAACCCATGGGTATTAGGACCTACCGGAGTGGCGCATCGATATGATGGAATGGCATGGAAAAAAATATTAAATTGCTCGCAGGATTTAAGCTTTGATAAATATGGCAAGGTTTTTAGTGTCAGTTGTGACAATGCCAATTCTTCAGGTAATTTTATTCATTATGGTTCTAGTGTGGACTTGAAAACTACGGACATGATCGGCAAAAAAATATCAGTTATCCCCGATGGGACTGGTATATGGATAATAAATGCAAGGGGACAAGTGACCAAGTCATTGTAAAACACATATAAGTCTGCTGATATGTAAAAATATCTGTCAAATCAATCAAGTTTTTTAGTTTTTTTAAGGTGATTTATTTTATAATATATTTTTAATGTACGTTCGATTTAAGAATGGTTAGCTCCACTATGTCCATGTTGTTTAGATTTTCACTCTACGGATTTTTAAAAAACTTAAGATTTTTTGAAGCCTTTTTACTTCTTTTTATGAGAGAAAAAGGGCTAAGTTTTACTGAAATTGGAGTGATGTTTGCCTTTCGGGAAATTTGTGTCAATTTATTTAATATACCAACTGGTGCTCTCGCAGATTTATATGGTCGCAAAAAATCTTTGATCTTAGGTCTGGTTGCCTATGTGATTTCCTTCGTTATTTTTTCTTATGCTGATTCTATCGTCGGATTATATGTTGCGATGTTTTTATTTGGCATAGGGGAGTCTTTTAGAAGTGGAACTCACAAGGCCATGATTTTTGATTACCTTCGTATGCATAATATGACCAGTGAGAAAACTAGAATCTATGGAATTACCCGTTCATGGTCACAAAGAGGAAGTGCTTCATCTGTGCTGATTGGTGCTGTTATTGTGTATTTTGGTAGTGGATATCAAAATATTTTTATCTATAGTATCTTCCCATACCTGTTTGGTATCTTAAATATTTTATCTTATCCAACTTATTTGGATAGAAAAAAAGAGACAGGCACCAATGTGGGGGAAATTTTTCATCACCTGGTAAAAACTGCCAAAAAATGTTGGACATCTGTGGGGCTTCGTCAATTACTTTTTCAGTCAACCATTTATGAGGGATCTTTTCGATCAGTGAAAGATTATTTACAGGTACTTATTCAAACCATGGCACTCACTTTGCCTTTGCTTGGCACGATCATGCCAACTCAAAAGATAGCTATTTATACGGCCTTAATTTATTTTGTGTTGTATCTGGTTTCTAGTTATGCTTCCAAGAGTTCCCACCTGTTTGTAAAATTAATGGGCAACGACGAACTTAAATCTATTTATGCGATTATGTTGTTAACTACTATCTTCTTTGGAATCAGTGCCTTGGGTTTTATTTTACAAATGTCGTATGTGTCTATACTGTTTTTGGTTTTGATTTTCAATTTGCAAAATATTATGAGACCGATTATGACAGCTAGATATGATGATTTATCTCATAGCGAAGAACAAGCGACGATTTTATCAATTGAATCCCAGGCCAATTCCGTGGGTATCTTTTTAATTGCGCCCATCCTTGGCTATCTGGCGGATCACCAAAATCTTGCTGGAGTATTTTTATTTTGCGGGGTGATTTTGGGCCTTTATCTTATGTATGTAAAAATGGTTAGCCTTTTAAAAAAATCAAAATTATCTCATTAAATTTGCTTTTTTTTACTTATGTAGTAATCATAATTGCCAGGATAGATGATTATTTCATTGTGAGAAACTTCGTAAACTTTTTGGGATAGGGCATGTAAAAAATGTCTATCGTGACTAACTAAGATTACGGTTCCTTCAAATCGTTTAAGCGCATTCAATAAAATCTCTCTGGATTTTAAGTCCAAATGGTTAGTGGGTTCATCTAGTACTAATAAATTATTATGTTGTGATAAAATGGTTGCTAAAATTAAACGGCTTTTTTCACCTCCAGAGAGATGCTTAACTTTTTTAAAGACGTCATCTCCTCTAAATAGCAAGGCTGCCAGAAGGTTTCGAAGATAACCGTCGGAAGCATTAGGTAGGGCACTGCGGACTTCATCAAGGGCGGTATTTTCAGGTTTTAAAAGATCTAGGGAAAACTGGCTGAAATAACCAAGTTTGATACTAGGGCCAAGTTTAATTTCACCAGATGTGGCCTCGGTTTGTCCGGCAATGATTTTAAGCAAGGTTGATTTACCTGCGCCGTTGACACCGACCACCGCGATTTTTTCGGTTCGCTTGATTGTCGCATTAAGACCAGAAAAAACCAGTTGATTTTCTCCGTTTGTTTTTTTCCATGATTTTGACAAGTTTTTAAAAACGATAACATCGTCACCGCCCCGAGGAGCAATTGGAAATTCAAAATCTATGACTGCTTGATCTTCAGGAATTTCCACTCTTTCAATTTTATCAATCATTTTAATTCTTGATTGGACTTGAGCAGCGTGAGAGGCCCGGGCCTTGAAGCGAGCAATAAATTCTTCTTCTTTTTGAAGCATACTTTGTTGCCTAGAATGTTCTGATTTTATTTTTTCGAGACGAACATCCCGCTCTTTTTCGTAAAAGTCATAGTTGCCTGAGAATATCGTAAGTTTTTTGTTGGAAATTTCGGCAATTCGATTGCAAACATTATTCATGAAATCACGATCGTGAGTGGTCATAAAAATGGAGCCTTTAAAATTTTTAAGCCACTCTTCAAGCCAAAGGATGGTTTCCATATCCAGATAGTTCGTAGGTTCATCCATAACGATTAAGTCAGGTTTAGTAACTAAAACTTTGGCCAAAGCAATTCGCATTTTCCATCCGCCACTAAATTCATCTGTTCTTTTGGTATGGTCTTTTGGCCCTATACCAAGACCTGTTAGAATTTGTTCGGCCCGAACTTCTAAATCGTAGCCACCAAGTTTTTCAAATTCAATTTGAGCGTACCCCATTTTATCCAGGATCACACTTACTTGATCTTCAGAAAGTTCATCATATTTTTCAAGAGCTTCCTCATATTCTTTGAGTTGTTTTTTTAGTGAGCAAGTAAGTTTATCCCCCTCAACTACTTCTTGAAGCGCGCTTCTTCCATGCATTTCACCGACACTTTGAGAAAAATAAGAAATTCGGTAACGACTGGGAAAGCTAATTTGGCCAGAGTCAGGTTTGTCTTCATTCATAATGATTCTAAAGAGCGTGGTTTTTCCGGTACCGTTGGCACCCACAAAACCAAATTTTTCACCAGGATTTATTTGGAAGGTAACATTTTGGTAAAGATAAACTCCTCCATAGGATTTTGAAATATTAGATAGATTCAGCATGAGCATTTTCCTTTAGAAATAAGTGTTGCATGCTTTGTACAATAAAAGGAAGTTATGGACAAGTCATACTTAACTAAGGAATTTCATTATAATACATTCAAAAAGTTGAAAATCCTTGGAGGTTTAGGCATGAATAAATTGCTCATTTAAGAAATGTAAAATAAAATCTGATTTTAACTTCATGGAAGAAATTATGAAATGGATAACCTTTATTATTTTTATAATATTTTTAGTCGGGCCATTGCAAGGGATAGAGTGGAAAAAATACCCGTATAATGAACCAGGATCGTCTATTAATTTTCCAAGAGATGAAGGTAGGCATAAAGCGGTTGCCAATCTTGAGTGGTGGTATGTTATTTTTCACGCCAAGGGTAAAATTACTGGGCACGACTACTCAATTTTAGTGACTCACTTTAATAACACATTTCGATTTTTTACGATCACCGATTTGACAGAAAAAACTCATGAAAGCGGCACCACTAGAGGAAAGCTAAAGGCCAATTCTAAGTATATGGATGTTAATCAATTCACTCCCTACGGACATGATTATTTTCGGTCAAAAAAAGATGCTCAAGGAACATTGATACCTTTTGAATATGAACTCGAAACCCACTACGCAGATATGTATTTAAAAGCGGATTTAGTAGCGCTCAGACCTCCTATGATGGTCATGAAAAATGGACATTTTAGGGTGGGTAAAAGTGGCAAGACCTATTACTATTCGTTAACACGTTTAAAAGCACAGGGAATTTTAACTTATCAAGGCGTCACGGAACCCTTTGAAGCATCAGCGTGGCTTGATCATCAATGGGGACCTTTTTTTGTTTCTCCTATTGAAGTGGGAAAACTTTTTGAATCCTATGAATGGTTTTGCCTTCAACTTGATGATGGAAGCGATATAATGTTAATTAATATTTATGACCGAAATTTTCGATTACCTCAAACACCTAATTATGGTGCAGTTGAGATACTTGATGTAAACAACTTCAACCAGCACACGTCTGATAGAAAATTTAAACGTCTAGGGTACTGGCAAGACCCCATAAGTGGTCACATCATGTCCATGGGGTGGAAGCTGGAGGTCGCCGATTGGGATTTG
>Ga0208958_1001868_pt1 | contig 19490 bp, 17 predicted proteins | sample RifOxyB1_FD_184032 | JGI IMG/M metagenome (GOLD analysis project Ga0208958, IMG submission 184032) | Soil microbial communities from Rifle, Colorado - Rifle Oxygen_injection B1 (SPAdes) | ecosystem: Environmental > Terrestrial > Deep subsurface > Rock core/Sediment | place: Rifle, Colorado... | reverse complement strand
GGAGCGATGCAGGATCACCTCGCGCGCCAGGTCGACGAAGGCGGCCGGAACCGAGAACTCAGACTCCGCCCGTTCGCGGTTCCCCACATCCGTCATCCTCGGGCTTTTCCCGAGGATCCATGCTCCCGGTGTCGCCGGCGTGCCCCCCGTCTTCGTCACGGCGTATGGATCCGCGCCACAAGGGCGAGGATGGCGAAGTGTGGGGGGCGAATGAGAAAAGCCAGCCGGATTCTCGAACAAACACCCTTGCCCGGACGTCTCACCCCCCCGCACCACGAACCGCGCCGCCGCCGGCTCTACCCCCGCCAGCCGCATCTCGCGCGCCGCCGTCCGCCATCCGTCGAAGTCCGTCTCGGACGCCAAGACCGCCGTGCGCATCAGAACAGGCTCAACTGTTCCGGCGCCCGCGTCGATACCCGCGCCTTCAAATCCGCCGCATCGGTCAGGCCGCCGGGCGTCCAGTCCAAGGCGGTGATCCAGGGCCGCACCTTGTCCACCGACCGCGTCAGCCGACCCACGTCCTCCAGCCTAAGCGTGCGATACCGACGGACCGAGACGATCCGGTCCACCGCCTTCACCCCCAAGCCCGGAACGCGCAACAGCATCTCGCGCGGGGCCCGGTTCACATCGACCGGGAACTGCTCACGCTTGTTCAGCGCCCAGGCCAGCTTGGGATCGACCGCCAGATCCAGCATTCCGCCGGCGGCCCCCTCCCCGATCTCGGGGGCGGAAAAGCCGTAGAAGCGCATCAGCCAGTCGGCTTGATACAGCCGGTGCTCTCGCATCAGCGGCGGCTTGGACAGGGGCAATACCGAACTGGCGTCCGGAATGGGGCTGAAGGCCGAATAATAGACCCGCCTCAGGCCATAGCCCCCGTACAGCGACGCGCTCCGGTCCAGGATCTCGGTGTCCGGCGCCCCGTCCGCTCCGACGATCAGCTGGGTGCTCTGCCCGCCCGGCGCGAACTTCGGCGGCTTGATCTTGTCGCGCTTGCCGGGCTTGGCCGCCTCGACCCCCAGCCGCACCTGGCTCATCGCCTTCTTGATGACCCCGACGTCCTTCTGGGGCGCCAGGCGCGCCAGGGCCTCGTCGCGGGGCAGTTCGATATTGGCCGACAGTCGATCGGCGTACAGGCCGGCCATCTCGACCAGTTTCGGATCCGCCTCGGGGATCAGCTTCAGATGGATATAGCCCCGGAAGTCATGGACCTCTCTCAAGGTCTTCGCCGTCAGGACCAGTTGTTCCATCGTATAGTCGCTGGTGCGGATGACGCCCGACGACAGGAACAGCCCCTCGATATAGTTCCGACGGTAGAAGTTCAGGGTCAGGTCCACGACCTCGTCCACGCTGAACCGCGCCCGCTCCACGTTCGACGAGGCCCTGTTGATGCAATAGGCGCAGTCGTAGATGCAGAAATTGGTCAGCAGGATCTTCAGCAGACTGACGCACCGGCCGTCCGGCGTATAGGCATGGCAGATGCCCATCCCCTCGGTCGAGCCGATCCCCTTGCCCCCGAGCGAGTTCCGCTTCGAGGTTCCGGACGACGAACAGGAGGCGTCGTACTTGGCCGCATCCGCAAGGATCGAAAGCTTTTTCCGAAGATCGAGACGCGCCATTCGTTCATGATATGTTCCAGTTCCCCGAAGGTCCAGCGGAGCCGTTCTGTTTCTCTCGGGTTCAGCTGAGCAGCTGCAGCAGCGAGGTGTTCCGCAGCGAGTTGATCACCTGGGCCGAGGCTTCGATCGCCACCTGGGCCGCCTGCAGGTCCGTAATGGCTTGGGCCGGGTCATAGCCGGCCTTGTCGTTCATCAGCTTGTCCAGGGCCAGCTTCTGGGATTCATGGGCGTCCAGCGCCGCCTCGACCTGGTTCTGGATCAGGCCGTTCTTGGCCGTGTCGTTGGTCAGACCCTTGTTGGCCGCCGAAAACTCGCCGAGCTGGGCGGTCAGAAAGGCGGTGACCGCCGCGCTCGGCTGGCCCGTCAGGGTCCCCGCGCCTGCAGGCGTGTAGGTGACGCTGTTGATCACCACCGGCGTCCCGTTCTGATAGGCCTGCATATTGCGGAACACCTCGGTCAGAGGCCCTCCGATCTCGCTGGCCAGAAAGCCGGTCTCGACCATGGTGTTCTCGTCGATACGCGACTTCTGCTTCAGGTCGTCATTGGCGAAGGTGGAGGCGGTCGAAGGCGCCGCCGCCAGGTCCGCCATCGTCTTGGCCGTGGCCGGCGCCGCGTCGCCGCGCCCGCCGCCGAACAGGTAGGCGCCCTGATGTTCGGCGTTCAGACCGCTCTGCACCGCCTGATACTGCAGCCCCAGCTCGGTCATCAGATTGGTGATGTTGTTGGCCGCCAGACCGTTGGCGATGGCCTCCCGCGCGCTGGTCCCGGCCTCGTAAATCCGGTTCATCGCCAGATCCTGGGCGTTCAGTCGCGCGGCGGCGTTCTTGCCCGCGTCGATGAAGCCTTCCAGCCGCGCCTGGGTCGAGGTCAGGGTGGTCAGCTGCTCGGCTCCGCGGCCATAGCCAGCCATGTCGGTGGCGATGGTGCCGCTGTCGATGCGCTGCTGGGCCAGCTCGGCCCGGTTCTGGGCGCTCATCAGGCTGAGCAGGGCGGATTGATAGTTTCCGAAGGTGGCGACACGCGTCATTGCAGGATCCCGATCAGCACGTCGTACATGTCCTTGCTCGCCTGGATCAGGCGGGCAGAGGCATTATAGGCCTGTTGGAAGGTGGTCATATTGACCAGTTCCTCGTCCATATTGACCCCCTCGGCGGCGTTGCGGCGGCTGTCCGCCTCCTTGGCGATGGCCGTGGCCGTCTCGCTGGCGGTCTTGGCCGCCGAGGCCTTGCCGCCGATGTCGCCGGCGAAGTCGGCCGCATAGGCCGACAGTGTCTTGGTCCCGCCGCTGTTGCCGCCTGCGGCGGCGAAGCTGACGTTCCTGCGCCCGGCGTCGGACAGCAGCAGGGCGCCGCGCGCGTCCGTCTTGCTCAGGGCCGAGGTCCCGGCCGCCGCCGTCAGGTTCAGCTGGGCCAGGGCCAGCTTCTCGGGGTCCTTCTGGATGTCGCTGCGGACGGAATAGCTTCCGGCGCGCAACGATCCCGTCTCGCCCAGGCCGAAGAGTTGCGACATCGATACGCCGGACGGATCCTGGGTCGTCCCGTCGCGGACGACGCTCAGGGTCGTGGCCGAGGAGTCGTAGGCGCGGAAGCTCAGCTTTCCCGCCGAGTCCAGGCTGAAGGCGCCGTACCGCCCCACACCGGCGACGGGATCGTTCAGCGCGGTCAGCAGTTCGCTCATCGTGCCGGCGCCGGCCGGAACGGCGACCGTGACGTCCCGCAGTCGCGCGCCCGTTGCGCCGGTGATGCGGAAGGTCAGGTTTTCGCCGACATCGAACCCGTGTTCAGACGCCAGTGTCAGGCCGGTCTCGTAGAAGCTGGGCGCAGTCGTGCTGACCAGGTCGTTCAGACCGAACCAATGCGAGAAGCCGCGCCCGTTCTTCGAGCTGGGCGAGGCCGCGTCGTCCGCGATCGCCACCCCGTTGCCGCCCTGGCCGTCGATCCGCATCTGACCATTGGCGAAGCTGACGGTGGCGGCCCCGCCCAGTTGGGCGTTGACGGTGGCCAGGAAGGTGGTCGGGTCCGCCGCCACCCCGTTCACGGTCATGGTGGCGCCCGAGAAGACGATCTCCACCGAAGCCTGAACCACTCCGGCGCTGTCGACGGCGGTAATGGTCGTCGTTCCGGTGAAGCCCGTCAGGGCGTTGGTCAGCGACTGGCCCGTGTTCCGGCCGTTCAGGGTCTCCGGCGCCGGCACGCTGCTGTTGGCGTTATGGGCCCGGTTCAGTTCGTCCGCCAGCTTGGCGGTCAGCTCGCCCAGTCGCGCCGCCGCAGCAGGGGCGTCGCTGTCCCGCAGCTCGATCAGCCCCCGGATTTCGCCCGAGGTCACGCCGTCCAGAAGCGGCCAGCGCGTCCCGTTCGGTTCGGTCACCATGATGTCCGAGAAGGCGCTCGTGGCGTCCACCGTGCCAGCGGCCGTATAGGACAGAACCGCATGGCCGTCCCCGACCATGGTCATGCCGGTTCCGGTCCGCAGGGTCACCCCGCCGTTGGCGCGCGGCTCGATCTTCACGTCCATATATTTGGACAGTTCGTTGATCAGCGACTGCTGGGCGTTCTGGGCGCCGGTCACGTCCTGACCGATCACCGAGCCGGCGGCGATCACCTCGTTCAGCTTGTCGATCTGCTGCAGCAGCGGATTGACCGTCTCGACCGCGCTCAGCAGGCGGGTGTCGGCTTCCTGCCGCGCCGACTGGATCTGGGCGGCGATGTTTGCGGCCTCGTTGAACAGGGCCTGGGTCTTGTAGACCGTGTCCTGACGCGCCGCCGACGACGTGGGGCTTTCGGCCAGGGTGGCGTAGCTGGCGAACAGCCGATCGATGTCGGCCAGATAGCCCCCGTCTCCGCTGGGATCGCCGAACTGGGTCTGGATCTGGTCATAAAGTTCATAGCGCACGGTCTGACGCGCCGCGTCCGAGCTGGCGCTCAGGCTGGCGGCCTGCAGAAACCGGCTGGTGGCCAGCCGCACCCGCGAGACGTCGACGCCCGCGCCATAGCCTTCGGTCACGGCGGCGGACTGGTCGGCGATCTTGCGCACATAGCCGGGGGTGTTGACGTTGGCGATATTGTCCGACGTCACGCGCAACTGGGTCTGCGCCGCCTGCAGGCCCGTGGTCGCGATGTTCATTATGGACGTCAGCGACATGGAACCGCCTCCTTCGCCTCACCCGGCAGGCCCTGCCCTGCAATGCGCAAATCTTGCCCGGCCACGCGCCGCGACCACTCAGCTAGAGCGTTGTTTTTGCGCCAGATTGTAGCTTTCGGCTCGGTCATGCCCCTCAAGGTGCGCAAACCTCGGGCCAAATATGTCGGTCGAGACATTTTCTGGCGCCGACCTGTCGTCAACGACACCGACAGGATGCAAATCGCGCCGGGCAAAAAAGAACGGCGCACGGCAAGAAACGCCCGCCCCGTGTAGGACCGCCCCGCGTTGAATTCGATTTTCCCTAGCTAATTCAATAGGTCGGAGAGTGGCCCGCCCCTTGCGATGGAGCGTGCCGAACAACCAGGCGCAGCAGGCGCCGCCCCGACCTGAAAGCCGCCTGCGCCCTCATGCCGTCCGCATTCGCCCTCTTCGCCTCCGCGCCGCCGGCCTCCGCCGGTCAGGGCGCCGTCGCGTCCGGCGGTCAGGACGGCGAAGCGGCGGATCTGTTCTCCTCCAAGCTGGCGGACGCCTTCCAAGGCCTGACGCAAGCCAAGGCCGAAAAGAGCGAGGCGCCCGCGCGCCCGATGGGACGCCTGTCGTCGCCGCCCGTATCCGCCGCCGATCTGAACGCCGCCGAGACCGCCGCAATTCCGGCCCAGGTCGCCGAAGTCGAGAGCGCCACCGAGACGCCGATCCCTGCGGAGGCGACGCCGACCGAATCCGACCCGGCGAAGACCGAGGCGTCGGAGACTGAACCCTCGGACATCGCGCTCGCCGCCCTGCCCGTCGCCGTTCCGACAACCGCTCCCCCGCCCCCGCCCCAGCCCGTGGCTCCGACCGCCGAGGGCGACGCGGCCGAGGACGCGGTCTCTGCGTCTTCCCCAGTGGCCGACACGGGTCCGCAGCCGCCCTTCCCGGACATGTTCGCCTCGCCCCAGGTGGACGAAGACGCCGCGACTGCGGACGCCTCGAACACGGCCCCCGCGAGCGGCGGCGTCGCCCCGCTGCCACCCGCACCCGAGTTCATCCCCACACCGGTAACCGCTGTCGATCCGACGTCCGCCCCGATCATGGCGGCGCCGCAGGTCGATGGGGCCTCGAGCGGCGCTGCGCCCGCCTCCGAGAGCGCTTCCCCGGCGCTAGAGACCGTTGCGGCCTCCCTGTCGGTCGCCGCCTCCACCGATTCCGCACAAGTCGTCCTCGACGACCTCCCGCGTCCCCAGGTCGACGCGCCTCGCTCGGCCAAGGAGACGGCGGACGTCGTCGCCCAGCCCGCCCCTGCGGCGCCGACCGCCGTCCCAGCCTCGCCCGCGCCCTCCGTCGCGGCAGCGCTGGCCGCCTCCGCCCCCAGCGGATCGGCCGGCGCGCCGATCGACGCCGCCCAGAGTCTGACCGACGCTGCGGCCCCCGCGAGCCAGGTGCAGGTCACGGCGCGCTCCACGCCCGCCGCACCAACGGCGCCCCAGGCCGCCGCCCCGGTCCTGACCTCTCCCTTTGTGATCGCCGAGGCCGTCCAGGCGACGGCGACGGCGGCAATGACGGAGACCAAGACGGACGAGGCCCAGGAGGCGTCCACGATCGAGGCCGAGCCGGTCGCCGATACGCCCGCCCCCTCGCCCAAGCCCGCCGCCGCGCCCGCCCCCCAAGGCTTGACAGGCGCGGCCATGTCGCAGCCCGCGAGCAGCCAGAACACGCCGTCCCTGAATCTCGCGTCCAACCGACAAGCCGCCCAGCCGGACGCGGCCGTGGAAGCCTCACAGTCTGCAGGGGCGGGCTCCGACCTGGCCGCCACGGATCACGTCGTCATGGCCGACGCCGCCGCCGATGCGAGCCGGACCCGGCCCGACAGCCTGGTCCAGGCCGCTCAGGCCGCCGCCGGCGACACGCCGCCGGTCGATCCCCTGACCGCCCCCCTCGACCCGCTGACCTCCGCAGAGGCGCCGGCGGAAGCCCGCACGCTGGAGAGCGCGACGACCACGACCGCCCAGACGGCCGCCTCGTCCCTGTCCCGCGCCACCGTCGAGACGACGGCCCAACTCGCCGCCCAGATCGCCCGCAAGCTCGAAGGCCGCTCGACCCGGTTCGACATGGTGCTGACGCCTGAGGATCTGGGCCGGGTGGATGTCAGCCTGGAGATCGGCTCGGACGGCCAACTGGCCGCGCGCCTGGCCTTCGACAATCCCGCCGCCGCCGCAGACCTCAGGGGCCGCGCAGACGAACTGCGGCGCCAGCTTCAGGACGCCGGCTTCCAGGTCTCCAGCGACTCGCTCGACTTCACCCAGCGCGACGACTCGTCCGGCGGCGGCTTCGACCGGCAGCAGCAGCGCCAGTCCGTCTTCGCCGGCGCCGCCCGTCTGAACGCCCAGGCCGATCTTCCCGCCACGCCGCCTCCGGGCGCCTGGACCAACCATTCCCTGACGCGCGACCGCGTCGATGTGAGGGTCTGACCCTATGGCCACCGCCGTTTCATCCGTCGACGCCCAGGGCCGCCTGACCAGCGGCACCACCATGCTGGCCTCGAACTTCGAGACCTTCCTGACGCTGCTGACCACGCAGATGAAGAACCAGGATCCCCTGTCCCCGCTCGACTCCAACGAGTTCACCGCTCAGCTGACCCAGATGGCCGGGGTGGAGCAGCAGTTGCTGACCAACGACCTGCTCACCAGCCTGGTCGAGGCTCAGACCGGCGGCGGCCTGGACAACGCCGCCAACTATATCGGCAAGCAGGTCACCGCCGCCTGGACCGCCACCACCCTGGACGACGGGAAGGCGACCTGGAGCTACGAACTGGCCGCTAATGCTGAAACCGCCAAGCTGCAGGTTGTCGACAGCACCGGAAAGGTCGTTTGGGAAGGCGACGCCCCCGACAAGTCCACGGGCCTCCACGACTTCGTCTGGAACGGCAAGACGACCCAGGGCGACCAGCTGGACGACGGCGGCGTCTACACCCTGAAGGTCAGCGCCGCCAACGAGGCCGGGGCCAAGATCGAAAGCCAGGCCCTGATCCGCGGCCGCGTCACCGGCGTCGAGATGTACGACGGCGACCCCTATCTGGTGATCGGCGATTCCATACTTCCGCTCTCCACGGTGATCTCGCTGAACGAGATCACCAGCCAGGCGGACAATGACGATACGGAGAATCCGGACGTCCCGACCGAGGAGGCGGCCGCATGATGCGCTCCGCCGCCTTCCCGATGACTTCCATTCAAGGAGCGTATTCATGAGCTTGAACAGCGCCATGCTGGCCGGCGTGTCCGGTCTCGCCGCCAACTCCGCCGCCCTGGCGGCGATTTCCCAGAACATCGCCAACGTCAACACCGTCGGCTACAAGCGGTCCATCGGGGAGTTCCAGACCCTGGTCTCCAGCCAGACCCGCGCGGGCGGCTCCTTCTCGGCCGGCGGCGTCATGTCCGCCACCCGGTCCTTCATCAGCCAGGAAGGCCAGCTGCAGCGGACGACCGAGAACACCGACCTGGCCATCAGCGGCCAGGGCTTCTTCGTCACCACGACCCAAGCAGAAAACGTCGGCGCGACCGACACCCGCCTCTTCACCCGCGCCGGCGCCTTCCGCGTCGACAATCTGGGCTATCTGAAGAACAGCGCCGGTCTGTATCTCCAGGGCTGGCCCGTCGATTCCAACGGCGACATCTCGACCGACCCGTCGGACCTGTCGCGCCTGCGGTCGATCAACATCGGCCAGGTCGGCGGTACGGCCGAGCCCACCACCCGCGTCCAGATCAACGCCAACCTGCGCTCCACCCAGGCCGTGTCCAGCGCCGCGGCGGCCAACGTCTACAAGGGCGTGGAAGACGCCGCCGTCCCCCCGGTCGAACATGACGTGTCCGTCTCCTATGTCCGCACAGGGGCCAACACCTATCAGGTGACCATTTCCACCGGCATCACCAAGATCACCGGCACCGCGACCTATGCCGCCGGCGCCCTGACCGGCTTTACGCCCACGGCGGGGACCAATGGTTCCGCCACCGCCACGGCGACCGACATCACCATCACCCCGACCAGCGGCACCCCGCCGGTCGCGGGCACGCCCTTCACTCTCGACTTCGCCGACATGGGCCTGGCCACCGACGGCATCGCCCAGACCAAGTACGACGCCACCGTCAACTCGATGGCCATGTACGACGCCGAGGACGACAACCCCGTCGGCGTGAAGCCCGACTTCAAGATGAACATCCCGGTCTCGGACTCCAAGGGCGGCCAGCGCAACCTGGAAATCCGCTTCCTGAAGAGCGCCGAACCGAACATGTGGTACGCCGAAATCGTCGCGGTTCCCGCCGAGGACGTAGTCACCGGCGCCCCCTACACCAATGGTCAGATCAAGACCGGCCTGATCGCCTTCACCCCCTCGGGCCGTCTCGACATCGAGACCATGCAGTCCTGGCCGGCGGGCACGGGCCTGTTCGACGACCCGGAGCAGGCGACCCTGTCCTTCCTGGAATCGGATCCGACCAACACCATCGACCCGGCCGATCCGCTGGATGACTACAAGGTGAAATGGGCCGACGGCCTCGGCATCGCGGCCCAGACCGTCACCCTGGACCTGAACACCTCGGCCGGCGGTCTCAGCCAGCTGAATACGGCCTCGGTGGTGCAGTCGACCATCACCAACGGCACGGCCTTCGGCAATCTGAGCGAAATCACCATCGACGAGGGCGGCTATGTCACCGCCATCTTCGACAACGGCGTCATGCGCCGCATCGCCCAGGTGGCCATCGCCACCTTCCCCAGCCCCGACAGCCTGAAGGAAGTCTCCGGCAACGCCTTCGCTGTCAGCCTTCAGAGCGGCACCTACAACTTGAAGGCGGCCGGAACCGGCGGCGCCGGAACCGTGGAGGCGCAGCAGCTGGAGTCCTCCACGGTCGATCTGTCGGCCGAGTTCACGGGCCTGATCACCACCCAGCGAGCCTATTCCGCCTCGTCCAAGATCATCACCACGGCCGATGAAATGCTGGCCGAGCTGATCAACATCAAACGCTGATCGGCGAGTAAGTAAGCGTTAGTTTCAATGAATCGTCGCTCAAGGAAGGTTGACGGAGTCGTTCAGTCGGTGGGGGATTTTATTCGTTCCTTCACCACGACGCTTAAACCGACCTTAGCGGGCCCCGCCTACATTCATCCCACTACGGTGTTGGTGAAAGAGGCATAAGCCCATGTTGCAAGAGCGACGCCTGAATAGCAAAGGCGAACAATACGTGGTCGGACCGACTGGCACGCCCCTGACCCTGAACGATCTGCCCCCGGCCAACACGGACCGTTGGGTGATCCGCCGCAAGGCCGAGGTCGTCGCCGCCGTTCGCGGCGGCCTGCTCAGCCTTGACGACGCCCTGGCGAAGTACCGCCTGACGGCGGAAGAATTCCTCGCCTGGCAGAAGGCCATCGACAAGTGGGGCATGCAGGGCCTGCGCACGACGCGGATCCAGAGCTACCGCTCCTAAGGGTTCCCCGAAGACGACCTGGGCCGTATCCGGCGACGGATACGGCCCTTTTCGTTTCGTCCAGCCGGACAGCATTGGCCAAGGGGGGCTAATACTCTATTCTGGCCTCCATGGCCGACCTCGCTCTGACATTGCCCGATCCGTTGGTTCAGTTCATTGACCGCCACGTCGGGCCTGACGGATTTGTTGATAGACAAAGCGCCATAGAGGCCGTTGTGGCCGACTGGCGTGACAAGACCGAACGCTTCGAAGCCTTGATCAAGGAAGGCTTGGACGCCCTCGACGCCGGTGACTACGAGGAAGTCCAGGATATCGAAGCCTGGCTTGACGGTCTGGGTCGCGATTGAAAGCCATCATTATCGCCTCGCCGGCGCGCAGAGACATTGATCGGCTGCTGGCTTCGAGCCGCAAAGCCTTCGGCGAGGCGGCTGCTGATCGGTATCGCAGTCTGATCCTGCGCGGCCTGATGATGATACGCGACGAACCGACCGGAGCGAAGACCCACCCGCTCAAAGTCGCGCGTCCCGGCATATTTTCTCTTCACCTCAGAGCCATTGAGTCACAGGTGCGAAGACCGCGCCACCGCCTGATCCATACCGTGAAAGACCAGACGGTGGTCGTGCTCCGCGCCTTGCACGACAGAATGGACATCGACACCGCTTTTCGCTGAGGCCTCGAAATCGTACCGGTTCCGCACTAAATGGCGGCGATGAGCCTGGTCGAAGATTTCTGCCCCGTTCCCGACATCCGCCTCACCGACATGGATGCGGCGGTCGAGAGCGCGCGGGCGGCGGTCGGCCTGCCGGTCGGGGCGCGCGTCGTCGCGGCCATGTCGGGAGGAGTGGACTCCACCGTCGTCGCCGCCCTGTTGCACAAGGCGGGCTATGACGTGGTCGGCGTAACCCTACAGCTCTACGATCACGGCGCGGCCTTGAAGAAAAAGGGCGCCTGCTGCGCGGGCCAGGACATCCATGACGCCCGTCTCGCCGCCGAGATGATCGGCATTCCCCACTATGTCCTGGACTATGAGAGCCGGTTCAAGGACGCGGTGATCGACCAGTTCGCCGACTCCTATCTGAAGGGCCAGACCCCGGTCCCCTGCATCCGCTGCAATCAGACCGTCAAGTTCCGGGATCTGCTGGACGTCGCCCGCGACCTGGGCGCCGAGGCCATGGCGACCGGTCACTACGTCCGCCGCGCCGCCGTCGGCAATCGCTCGCAGATGCGCAAGGCGATCGACCATTCGCGCGACCAATCCTATTTCCTGTTCGCCACCACCCAGGACCAGCTCGACTATCTGCGCTTCCCTCTGGCCGATCTGGAAAAGCCCCAGGTCCGCGGCGTCGCCGCCGAACTGGGGCTGAAGATCGCCGCCAAGCCGGACAGTCAGGACATCTGTTTCGTCCCGTCCGGCGACTATCGCACCCTGATCGACCGGCTGCGTCCGCAGGGGCGCGAGGCCGGCGAGATCGTGCACATGGACGGCCGGGTGCTGGGCGCCCACGCAGGCATCACCGACTACACCATCGGCCAGCGCCGGGGCCTGAACGTCGCCGTGGGCGAACCCCTGTTCGTGGTCAAGCTTGAGCCCGAAACCCGCCGCGTCGTCGTCGGCCCGCGCGAGGCCCTGCTGACCGCCTCCCTGACGCTCGAGGACACCAACTGGCTGGGCGACGAAGCCACGATTAAGGAGGCCGCCGCATCTGGCCTCCCCGTCCTCGCCCGCGTCCGCTCCACACGCCAGCCCTCCGCCGCTCGCTTGGCCCTGATCGACGGCGACGTCTCTGTGGTCTTCGACGAGGGCGAGGAAGGCGTCGCACCAGGCCAGGCCTGCGCCCTCTACGACCCGAACGACCCCGACCGCGTCCTGGGCGGCGGCTTCATCCGCGACACGACGGCGGTCGTCGCATAGCGACGATTCATTAAATCCGAGACAGGCTGCATCCGCCGTGGTCTTCTGACCCCTCTTACGGTCATCATCCCTAACGAGAGGTTCCGATGCGCGCCGCCGCCTGCCTGGTTTCCGTACTGGCCCTGATGGCCGCCCTACCCTCCACGGCCCTGGCGGCTGACGAGGCCCAGCCCGCCGCCGCTCAGCCGGCGACGCCGACCTACACGGCGGCCCAGTTCTTTGACACGACCAGCTACGGCCTGGCCTACAGCGGGGCCAAGGCGTTTTCTCCCGACGGCAAATCGTTGCTGATCCGCTCGGACAAGACGGGCGTGTTCAACGCCTACGCCCTGCCGATCGCCGGCGGCGAGCCTGTCGCCCTGACGACCTCGACCACCAGCGCCGCCGACCCGGTCAGCTATTTCCCCGCCGACGCCCGCATCCTGTTCAGCCAGGACGGCGGCGGCGACGAGCTCAATCATCTGTTCGTTCGCGCCGTCGACGGAACCGTCACCGACCTGACGCCGGGAGACAAGCTCAAGGCCGACTTCCTGGGCTGGAGCCGCGACGGCAAGACCTTCTATGTCATGTCCAACGGCCGCGACCCCGCCGCCTTCGACGTCCTCGCCTATGACGCCGCCACCTATGAGCACCGGGTGGTGTTCGAGAACACGGGCGGCTTCTCCCCCACGGTCCTGTCGCCGGACGGCCGCTGGCTGGTGCTGGACAAGGCCCTGACCAGCGCCAACAACGACCTCTATCTGGCGGACCTGACCCAACCGGGCGAGCCGAAGCTGCTGACCCCGCATGAAGGCAATGTCGCCTACGCCGCCTACGACTTCACGCCGGATTCCAAGGCCGTCCTGATCGGCACCGACCAGAACGGCGAGTTCCAGCAGGCCTTCCGCCACGATCTGGCGACCGGCGCCGTTACGCCCCTGATCCAGGCTGACTGGGATGTCAGCTTCGTCTTCTATTCGCCCAGCGGCCGCTACCGCGTCTCGGGCCTGAACGCCGACGCCAAGACCGAACTGACCCTGCTGGACGCCGCCACAAACCGGCCGGTCGCCCTGACCGGCCTGCCCGACGGCGACATCGGCAATGTGCGCTTCAGCGAGGACGAGAAGACCATCGCCTTCACCGTCTCGTCCGACACCTCGCCGGCGGACATCTTCGTGGCCGACCTGACGACCGGCCAGGCCCGCCGCCTGACCCACGCCCTGAACCCCGCCATCGACGAGGCCAATCTGGTCGAGGCGACCATCGTCCGCTACCCGGGCGAAGGGGGCGTGATGATCCCGGCGGTCCTCTACAAGCCCAAGGGCGCCTCCGCCGCCCATCCGGCCCCGGCCATCGTCCTGGTCCACGGCGGTCCCGGCGGTCAGACACGGCGCGGCTATTCGGCCATGGTCCAGCATCTGGTGAACCACGGCTATGCGGTCCTGGGCGCCAACAACCGGGGCAGTTCCGGTTACGGCAAGACCTTCTTCCACATGGACGACAAGAAGCACGGCGAGGCCGACCTGCGCGACATCGTCGCCGGCGGCGAATGGCTGCGTCAGCAGGACTGGGTGGCCGACGACCAGGTGGCGGTGATGGGCGGCTCCTACGGCGGCTACATGACCGCCGCCGCCCTGGCCTTCCATCCGGACGCCTTCGCCGCCGGGGTCAACGTCTTCGGCGTGACCAACTGGGTGCGCACCCTGCAGTCCATCCCCGCCTGGTGGGGCGCCCAACGCATCGCCCTTTATGACGAGATGGGCGACCCCGCGACTGACGCCGAACGCCACCGCCGCATTTCGCCCCTGTTCCACACCGACGGGATCACCAAGCCCCTGCTGGTCGTCCAGGGCGCCAACGACCCGCGCGTGCTTCAGGTCGAGAGCGACGAACTGGTCGCCGCCGTCCGCGCCAACGGCGTACCGGTGGAATACGTCCTCTTCCCCAACGAGGGTCACGGCTTCACCCGCCGCGACAACCGCATCACCGCCCAGGAGGCCTATCTGTCCTTCCTCGACAAGTACGTACGCAAATGACCGCTGGGCGGCGCGTGCTCGAACACGCGCCGCCTCACGCCGCCGCGTAAATTCTCAGCCTGTGCCCGTCCGGGTCGCGCGCCACGAAGCCGCGCCCGGCCTCCATCTCGGTGGGCGGGATCAGGATGCGCGCGCCCCGGTCCCAGCAGTCGATGTGGGCCTGTTCGACGGCGGCGGGATCCTCGAGCGGGAACTCCAGCTCACGCGCCTCGCCCGCTTCGGGGCCCGCCCGACGCATCAGGCCAAGGGCCCGGCCTGAGCCCATCAGGAACAGGGCCCGGTCGGGCCCCGCCATCAGGGGCCGCCGTCCGAGAAGGCCGGAATAGAAGCGGGCGCTGGCCTCAGGATCGGCGACCGCCAGCAAGATATCGTCGGTGTCAGTCATGTTCGCCCTCCGTCTTCTACGGGAACAAACCTAGACCGGATTACTGCCAGTTCCTGTCAGCATGATCCCGCTTCCGCCCGCTTTTCCTGCGCCTCATGCCAAGTCTTCAGCAGGGCCTGACGCCGGGCCGGATAGCGCGCCTCCATAACCTCGGCTTCGACGATCCGGTCGGTGCGGAAACTGCGGAAATCCTGTCGCAGCTCGCACCAGGCCAGCAGCAGCCGCACCCGGTCGAAGAAGACCAGGGCGAAGGGCCAGACCACCCGTTCCGACGCCGCCCCCGCCTCGTCGCGATAACACAGCCTCAGCCGCCGCTCGGTGCGGATCGCCTTCCTCAGCAGGGCGGGATCGACCAGATCGGTCGGAAACGGCGCGCCCGGCACGACCAGCAGGGCCGAGGTCTCCATCTCGTCGCGCAGATCCGGGGGCAAGACCGCCGCGATCCGGCCCAGCGCGCCCAGGGCCGCTTCGCGCATCCGCGCATCGGCCCGATCCGCCACCCAGCGCGACCCCAGCACCAGGGCCTCCACCTCCTCCGGCGTGAACATCAGCGGCGGCAGCAGGAAGCCCGGTTTCAATACATAGCCGACCCCCGGCTCCCCCTCGATCGTCGCCCCCTGGGCCTGCAGGCTGGCGATGTCGCGATACAGGGTGCGCAGACTGACCCCCATCTCCTCGGCCAGCGCACGACCGCTGACCGGCCGGCGCCGGCGCCGCAGGGCGTTGAGAAGATCAAGCAGGCGTTCGGACCGGGACACGACGCCAGCCTAGCAGACCTGCTGACAGAAAGCGGCAGCAGCTAAGCCGCCTCGTCCTTCGGCATCATGTCCCCCACCGTCGGCCGGTTCTCCGACCGCGTCAGCCGGATGTCTCTCGGCTTGACGATCTCGCCGCAGCAGCCGCAGGCGATGCGGGGGGTCAGGGTCGAACCGCAGGTCTTGTGCACCATGTCTATGCCGCAGTCGGCCTCGCCATAGACGTGTTTGGCGCCCCAGCCGTGCAGGGTCACCAGCACCCCGTACAGATCCTTGCCCTTGGCGGTCAGGACATATTCGTTGCGCGGCGGGCGTACGGAATAGGGCCGCGGCTCCAGCACCCCGTGCTGGACCAGGCTTTTCAGACGCGCGGCCAGGACGTTGCGCGCTACGCCCAGATTGTCCTGCCATTGCTCGAACCGGCTGACCCCGTTGAAAGCGTCGCGGATGACCAGCAGGGTCCACGGATCGCCGATCACCTCCAGGGTGGCGGCGATGGAGCAGCTTTGGCGGCTGTAGTCTGCGGTGCGTCCCATGCGACAAAAGTGACCCCGCGTCAGGCGGTTGGCAAGAGGGTTGCCAATCCGAACCGGCTAGGTCAGTCTTGTTTGGCAACGGACCTGCGAACCTCCCGGTTCGCCGCCCTTGTTCCTTTGACTGGCGGAGGGCCCGGCGTTCAGGTCGCACGACTTGAAGATCGGCCTTCCGCCCCTTCTTCGCCTGACGCAGGATGGCGCCCATGGCCGATACCACTCCCCCCGTCTCCCTCGACGCCGCCTTGGCCTTTCACACCCTGGACGACGGCGGCCTGTCGGCGCCCGTGCCCGGTCATTTCTCCAACGGCCCCTCGGGCCTGCCGCCGGAGAAGGGCTTCCCCTTCGGCGGTCTGCTGGCGGCCCTGTGCGCCCAGTCGATGCGCCGGGGGCTGGCCCTGACCGCGCCGCTGCGCACCCTGTCGGTCCAGTATCTGTCGGCGGCCCGATTCGGCGATCAGGTCGCCTTTCACCCCCGCCTGCTGAAGGGCGGTCGCAATGTCCTCTATGCGGCGGTCGAGGCGGAACAGGACGGCCGCATGACCCATCACGCCACAGGCACTTACGGCCTGGACGGCGACGCCCCGCCCCTGACCCCGCTTCATCTGCCGCCGCCCCCGCTGGACAGCCTGAACCCCGCCGCCACCATCCAGGGTCCGATGTCGCCCCACTTCGCCCAGCACGTCGAATACCGTTTCGACGGCGGCCCCAACGTCCTGGGCGGCAATGCGGGAAAGCCGGTGATCGAACGCACCTGGATGCGGATGGCCGACCGGCGACCGCTGGACGAGGTCGGCCTCTGCTATCTGCTGGACGCCCTCTATCCCCCGGCCTGGACCACATCCTCCATGCCTGCGCCCATGACCACCGTCGATCTGCGCATCGACATCCTGACCGACCCGACCCCCGAAACCGCGCCCGAGGGCTGGGCCTTCTTCGAGTTCCGGATGCTGGACCTGGGCCTGGGCTGGACCGTGGACGAGGCGACCGCCTGGGGCGCCGACGGAACCCCGCTGGCGATCTCGCGCCAGCGCCGCAAACTGCTCCCGCAACGCGGCGGCTGATCCGATAACGGTCAGGCCCCGTTCACCATTCGGCTGTAGTCTCCGCATCTCACGAGAGATTCGTTCCATGACCGACCGCCGCCCCCTGCGCGCCGCCGCCCTGCCTCTGCTGCTGGGGTCGGCCCTGCTCCTCCAGGGCTGCGTCGTCGGAACCGTGGTCGGCGGCACCGCCGCCGTCGTGGGCGGCGCGGCCAAGGCCGGGGGCGCGGTGGTGGGCGCCGGCTTCGACGCCGTCACCACCTCCGACGAGGAAACCCGCGCCCGCCGGGAACGGGAACAGCGCGACTATGAACGCGAACAACGCCGCTGCGAACAACGCCAGAGGCAGGGCAAGACCTGCTGATCGGCTGATCCCACAGTCTCTCGTCTTCCGGCCCGACAGCGGTTTCGTGCTACGGTCTCGGACATGACCCCGACCGTCCTGATCCCCGGCCTCGCCTGCACGGCCGAAATGTTCGCGCGCCAGACCGTCGCCCTGTGGCCTTACGGCCCGGTGACCGTCGCCTCGACGCTTGAGGGCGACAGCATCGCCGCCATGGCGGCGGCCATCCTGCGCGACGCCCCGGCCCGTTTCGCGCTCGGGGGCATCTCCATGGGGGGCTATATCGCCTTGGAGATCCTGCGCCAGGCGCCGGAGCGCGTGGTGAAGCTGGCCCTGCTCGACACCTCGGCCCGCGCCGACACGCCCGAGCAGATCGAGGCGCGCCGCCTGCTGATAGAGCGGGTCGGGAACGGCGAACTGGAGGCGGTCCTCGCCCAGGTCACGCCCAACCTGCTTCATCCCGACCATCGCGACCGTCAGGATCTGATCGACATCCAGATCCGCATGGGCCGCGACGTCGGCCCTGAGGGCTTCATCCGCCAAGAGGCGGCGATCACCAAACGGATCGACTCGCGTCCACACCTGGCGGATATCCGGGTTCCGACCCTGGTCCTGGTCGGCGACCGCGACCCGCTGACGCCGCCGGATCGCGCAAAGGAAATCGCCGAGGCCGTTTCCGGCGCCCGCCTCGTCGTCATCCCCGACTGCGGCCACGCCTCCACCCTGGAACAACCCGAAGCGGTCAGCGCCGCCCTGACGGAATGGCTCTCCGCCTGAGGCGCTCCGTCGGCCGCCGCCCCGGCGATGACGCCCGCTTTCGATTTAATCGATTGCACCCTCGCGTTGTCTGCGGATATCCAGAGTAGGGGATACAGCAGGGGGAGGCGTTTTGACCGACAGTACCGATGACGCGCCGACGCCGGCGCGCCCGCTTGCCGACGCCTTGGGTCCGATCTCCGATCCCGACGAAGGCGCCGAGACCCTGGTCTTCTCCACCACCCTCCAGCCGTCGAAATTCCTGGGCCTCAGCCTGAAGAACGGCCTGCTGAACCTCGTGACCCTGACCCTCTGGCGGTTCTGGGGCAAGACCGAGGTGCGCCGCCGGATCTGGCGCGGCGTGCGCCTGAATGACGAGGCCTTCGAATACACCGGGCGCGGCGTCGAACTGTTCGTCGGATTCCTTCTGGCCCTTGTCGTGCTCGGCCTTCCCTTCCTGCTGATCGTCTTTGCTGTTCAGTTCAACCAACCGGGCCTGGCGGCCCTCATCATCTTCCCCTTCTACCTCTTCCTTTACTGGCTATGGGGCTTCGGCGTCTTCAGCGCCTTCCGCTACATGGCCAGCCGCACGACCTGGCGCGGCATTCGTTTCCGACTGACGGGGTCCGCAAGCAGCTATGGCCTCCGCTTCCTCGGCTATCTCCTGCTTTCCGGCATTACCGCCGGCTGGTTCTGGCCTGCGGCTGAACGCAAGCTGGCGGAGTCCCTGTGGGACGGACTGCGCTTCGGCGACCGCAAGCTGGCCTTCCGCCTGGGCCGCGCAGAGAGCGAGGGCGTGTACGGCCCCTACGCCATCGGCTGGTTCGGCACCATCGGGGGCTACATTCTTCTGATCGCCGTGGTCGGCGTCGTCATCGCCGCACTCGGTCTCGCCGGTCTGCTGCCGGAGCCGGACTCCGGCGGCGCACCGCCGGACGTCTTGATCATCGTCGGCGTCTACGGCGTCATGGCGCTGCTGGCCCCGATCTTCCTGCTGATCTGGGCGCCCTATCAGGCGGCCATGCTGCGCTCGATCGCCAAGGGGGTGTCGATGGACGGCGCGGACTTCGCCCTGGACGTCAAGGCCCTGCCCCTGTGGTGGCTGACGGTCAGCAACCTGTTCCTGATCATCGTCACCCTGGGCTTCCTCATGCCCTGGGCCCAGGCGCGGACGGCGCGGTTCCTGATCCAGCGGTTGAAATCGACCGGCAAGGCCAAGGTCGGACTGGCGCACCAGACCGGCCGCGGCCCCGGATCGGGCGAAGGCCTGGCCGACGCCTTCGGCTTCTCGGCCATCTGAGATGGACGGCCGCTTCTACGACGGCAAGAGCGCCCGGTCCCATCCGGCCGTCGTCTCCGTCGATGCGGAGGCCGTGATCCTGTCGCTCGACGGCCAGGAACGCCGTTGGCCGGCCAAAGGTCTGACGGTGACCTTCGAGGCGAACGAGGCCCGCCTGTCGCACAGCGCCGAACCGGACGCCCGGCTGGTCGTGTCCCGGTCTGACTGGACCCTGTCGGGCGGTCTGTTGGCCAAACAG
>Ga0208958_1001867_pt1 | contig 19496 bp, 21 predicted proteins | sample RifOxyB1_FD_184032 | JGI IMG/M metagenome (GOLD analysis project Ga0208958, IMG submission 184032) | Soil microbial communities from Rifle, Colorado - Rifle Oxygen_injection B1 (SPAdes) | ecosystem: Environmental > Terrestrial > Deep subsurface > Rock core/Sediment | place: Rifle, Colorado... | reverse complement strand
GTTGAAGGGGAGCTTGATCTTCTGAGTTCTTGGCAGGTGGGGGTGACAAATGTGGTGGCCATCAAGGGCTCAGCTTTGACGACAGAACAGGCAAGGATTCTCTCAAGATTTGCGAGCGAGGTGATTTTAGCTTTGGACAGTGACTTTGCGGGCAACAGTGCGGCGATGCGGGGTATAAGTGAGATTCAGAAAGTGGAGCTTGACTTGAGAGTCGCAAGGATGGGGGAGTACAAAGATCCAGATGACTTTGCGAGAGCAGATCCGGAAGGGTATAAAAAGGCACTTGGAAATGCAATTGGAGTTTGGGATTTTATGATTGAGGTGATTATGGAGCGGGCGAAAGGAAAAAACGGATTTTCGAAGGCAAAAGTGAGCCGAGAATTAGTTCCTGTGTTGGCTTCGATTGCAGACAGGATTGTGCAGGCACATTATATGAAGAAGGTAGCGGATAGATTGGATGTGCCTTATGAAGCAGTGAGCGAACAGGTTTTGGCAAAATCGACAAAGGAGATTAATGTGGTGAGCGTCAAAAAAAATGAGGAAAAGAAAGAGCAAACAAACAGAGAGGTACTGGAAACGAGACTTTTGGCAATTGTGTTTCAGGAGGGACTCCAGATTTTGACGAATGAGGAATGGGAAGAATATTTGACAACGCCATTGGCGAGAAAAATATTAAAAGAATATCGAGAATATGTGAAGAAAATTAAAAAGTTTGAAGTGGGAGTTTTTTTTGAAAGCTTACCAGAGGAGCTTAAGCAGGGATTTAGTGAGCTTTATTTGGGAGAAGTAGAGCTAGAACAAGACAATGTTTTACAGGAGGTGGAAAAGATTAAAAAAAGACTTTGGGGACTTGAGATGGCCTTAAAAATGGACGAGTTGGCGAGTGTGATGGCACAACATGAGAAGGCTCGTGACAGGAAAAAGTTAGCAGAAGCACAGAAAGAATTTGCTCGTTTGAGTCGATTGCGAGCGGAAGCGGATGAGCGTGAAGGTTGAAGAAAGTTCGCGAGCGTGTATAATTTGAGTGACAGGCAGGGGTTGCCTAATGCAAAGCTAAGGCGAGTGAGGTGAGACTCGCAACTTTTTTGGTGCGGAGAAAAATATGTTTAGAAAAGCTACAGAAGAATTAGTTAAAAAAGGTAAACAACAAGGTTTTTTGACACAGGACGATATTTTAGAAGTATTTCCGGATGCGGAGAAACGCTTGGTTGAGCTAGATGATTTGTATGGGAAGCTTCTTGAGGATGATGTTGATGTGTTTGAATCGGTGAGCGGAGATGAGCAGGAAGAGGGCCAACTTTCGATTGATCAGGAGATTGCGATTTTATCGAAGATTGAAGGACCAGAGTCAACGGATCCCGTGAGGCAATATTTGAGGGAGATTGGGAAGTATCCGTTACTGGTAGCAGAGGAGGAAGTGGAGTTTGCGAAGCAGTATGAAAAGGCAAGTAAGCGGGCAAAAAATAAATTGATTGAGTCGAATTTGCGACTCGTTGTTTCAATTGCTAAAAAATATATTGGAAGAGGACTGTCGCTACTTGATCTGATTCAGGAGGGGAATCAAGGGCTTATCCGGGCGGTGGAAAAATATGATTGGCGACGGGGATTTAAATTTTCGACGTACGCGACATGGTGGATAAGGCAGGCGATTACGCGAGCGATTGCGGATCAAGCTCGGACGATTCGGATTCCGGTCCACATGGTCGAAACAATTAATAAGCTTTACCGGACATCGCAGCGCCTTATGCAGGAGCTTGGTCGGGAGCCGACGCACGAGGAGATTGGGGAAGAATTGGAGTTACCAGCGGATCGGGTGCGGGAGATATTTAAAATATCACAGGAAGTGACGAGCCTGGACACGAAAGTGGGGGAGGATGAGGATAGCACGTTAGGTGACTTTGTGGCCGATGAAACGCGGCCGACACCGGTGGATGCGGCAAGTAAACAGCTTCTAAAGGATCATTTGGATGAGGTTTTGCACACCTTAACGGAGCGGGAGGCGAAGGTTTTGACTCTTAGATTTGGGCTTGATGGGGGGCAGCCAAAGACACTTGAAGAAGTGGGGAAGGTTTTTGGAGTAACAAGGGAAAGGATCAGGCAGATAGAGGCTAAGGCTCTCCGGAAATTGAAGCACCCTTCAAGAAGGAAAAAACTTCAGGATTATCTCGATTGATCGCTTCTCGTGATGATTCAGACATTTTCTACTGTTCTTTGAACCCCGTCGCCTGGCGGCTAGCTATTATGAAAATGCTTCATTCATCACTTCGAACTGAAGTTTATTCGGAGATATTTTAGAGAGTTTTGAGGTAGTCGATGATGGGGGCGTCGCCAATGAGGCATTTCCCTTCAGGGGTAAAAAGGAGAGGGACACCAATTTGGTTTTTGGGGATATTGCAGTAAGCGCCAACAGCGGCAAGCTTTTGTTCGTTTTCTTTGTTATACCATGTTTCGAATTTGTTGATGGTGATTTCGTCCTTTTTTTCCCAAGTATCGAGAAAGTCGGCAACGATTTTGCAATGAGGGCAACCGTTGCCCCAGTAGTATTCAAGTTCGGCGGGTGGGTTTTCGATGGTGGGGGTGGTGGCAGCGTTACTTCCGGAAAGGAAGATGACGCCAACAATGATGATGATAATTGTTGCGGCAATGATTGCGAGAAAACTTTTGTTCATGGTTTTTGTATTATCGCTCACAAAGACAACGGTGACAACGAATGGGATTACAGACAAACCTGATTAACCTTTTTTCTTGGAGGATTTTTTGGTGATTGTCAGAAGCTTTTCTTTGGCAAAGAAGAGAAGATAGATGATTTCCAGGATACCGGCGGTATTAATTACTAAAAGGACGATAAACCAGGGCTTTTGTTCGTCTTTGGCCGCTCGCCAGAGCGCGACGCCTTTGATAATAATGCTCCAAACAAGAATTGGCCAAATAAATTGCGGTAAGAATTGGAAATCGTTAAACATCATAAAGTTACGATACATAAATTAAATATATTATATTTTGATGGTGGTAGCAAGTTTTAATTGAGCGATTACTTAGAAGGTTGTGTTGTATAATTGACAATGCTAGGTTCGGTACGTAGATTAAATTAATGGGGTACTTTGGAAAACTAGAAGAGAAATCGGTGGCTCGTAGACTTCGGAGTGAAGGTTTTTCTTATAACGAAATTTTGAAGGAGGTTAATGTTTCAAAAGATTCCTTAAGTCGGTGGTGCAGAGATATTTTTCTGTCTTTTGAGCAGGTTGAAAGACTTCGAGGGCGAAAACTAATGGGTGCTGAGAAGGGAAGAATTATTGGTGCTAAAAGGCAGCAGGAAAAACGTGTGACGATGACAAAAAGAGTGGTTGATAAGGGCATAAAAGAGGTGGGGCGATTAAGAAAAAGGGACCGTTTTGTTGCGGGAGTGGCTCTGTATTTGGGAGATGGGGACAAGAATGATAAAAGTGTGGGTTTTTCTAACTCAAACCCAGAGATAATAAGGTTTATGGTGGCTTGGTTTCGTGAGTTTTGCAATGTTTCTGAAGTGAAGTTTCGAGGGCAGATTTGGATTCATGATAATCTGGACGAGAATCAAGCTAGAGAATTTTGGTCAAAGTTAACTTCGATACCCGAAGAACAATTTTATAAAAGTTATATTGCTGAAAACAAGGTAAATAGTCGGAAGATTAGAAAGAATGTGAATAAATATGGAGTTTTTGCAATTAGAATATCTGATAGTTGGCTTCAGCGGAGGATTATGGGTTGGGCTAGTGGAGTTCTTGGTGCAAGGTTGTTATAATTGTCGAGTTCATTGATAATCCCCGGTAGCTCAGCGGTAGAGCGGGAAGCTGTGATAGTTAGCAGCCCATGGTGGAAACGCCATGTGGAAAATTGGGAGAATTGTCCTGCAGAGCAGGATGCGCCTTTGGCGTATCGGGAAGCCCCTATCTTTTTGATGAGGTAATCCGCAGCCGAGCCCATTATTAAGTGACTACTTAATTTTGGGAAGGTTCAGAAACTATGTACCCAAGGCCTAAGTCTTTTTGATATGGTCAAGAGATAGTTCCGCGTCCCAGTGAAAGCTGGGGGAGCGAGTAACTTCAAGGTCGTAGGTTCGAATCCTACCCGGGGAGCCAGATGGGACGCAGAGGCAACAAAGTGTCCTTTTGTGTTGAATTGTCGGGCTTTTTTGTAAGTTCGAATTTTCCATTTTCCAAATCGTTAATTTTATCAACTTTCGGACGATTGGTTTCTTCTACTGCCTCGGAGAGGATCTTGAAGGTTTTGGAGTAGGTATAACTTAGCTTTCCCTCGTCAACCGTTAAAGTTGCGAACATAAATCTGATTAAAGCTCTTTGCTCGTCTATCATGCCTTTATTCTTAGCTTTTAGGTATAATTCTTTGGCTCTCTGGGAGAGTTCATAAATGTTTACTCCTAAGTTGATGTAACCCGTGCTTGCCTGGGAGTGTTTCTTTATCGATTCCGTTATTTCGTCTTTCTCGTCCGAGTATTGTTTGAGTTTCCTGCTGTAAAACTCTGGAGTGATCTTTTCGTCCAGCTTATCGTCGTATAACTTGTCCATCCGCTTCTGAACCGCCTCGTAGCGGGCTTCAAGCTCGCCAACGGTGTTGTTGTGGTATTCAACCTCGTCTTGGTGACTTTCTTTAAGTGCTTTCTTAAGCCACCCGACTATACGGCTGTTTTTGATTTTTAAGGTTTCAAATCCTTCTAAGAGTTGGTCTTCGACTTCATATTCTTTAACCCAGGTTGTTTGCGGACATTCGTGGTAATGATTGCAGTGACCGTAAATATGCCCCTTAGCCGTCTCAAAGGTAATTGAGTTGTGGCAGTCAGCGCATTTGATCAATCCTCGGAATAGAAAATTATGCTTGCGGTATTTGGGCGTAGTTCTGCTTTTGAGCATAGCCTGGACTTTATTAAATTGCTCGACGGTAATCAACGGCTGGTGTTTACCTTCATAGATGTCATCGTTCCACCTAATTTTACCAATGTAGAAAGGATCACGCAGCAAGGAATGGATACGGCTGTGCGGGAGCTTGTGTCCTAGCTGTGAGCGCATACCCTCAGCAAACATCTTTTTGGATAGCCTTTTGGTTGAGTAGTTGCCTGTAAGATATAGATCGAACATTTTTCTGACAAAAGGAGAGGTGTCTTCGTCAATAATATGGACTTTATGTCCAGTTTCGCCGATGGTCTTATAACCGTTTGGTGGTTTAGTCGGTAACCAACCCTGGGCAATCTTTTCCTTTTGCCCCTTCTTCACATTCTCTGAGAGGAGTCGGACATAGTATTCGGCTGTGGCTACCTTAACCCGCCACATAAACCACTCGTGGGATCGGGAGGTGTTGTGGAGAATACAGCCTTCTTTTGCCAGGTGAACTTGGTGATTCTCGTCTTCGGTAATCCATAAGTCGATAGTAGGAACATCGGCGAAGTTCCTGGTTAAACGGTCTGTGGTTTCGACGATAATCGTGGGTATGTTGTGCTTACGGACATAAGCGATCATCTCAATAAAGATCTTCCTTTGGACTTTGCCTGCTGCGGACTCAGAGACGGCGAAGACTTTGGCGACTTCCAAGCCTTGTTTATCGGCATAATCCCTCAAAAACTTCTCCTGGGCTGGTAAGGAGTAGCCTGTATCTTCTTGTTCTTTGCTGCTTACTCGGCAGAATATGGCAGTTTTCATAGTATTTGTCTCAGCAACACAACATAAATAAATAACCAGGTAATATCAAGTAAAGATAATCTTGAGTGTAATTTCTGGACGCAATTGGGCGCAATTGGGCGCAATTTTCTATTCCGCTTTTTTGCCACCTCTGGTCACCCTGTTTTCTGGTAGCATTTGGTCGCTTTTGGTAGCATTCTTGCCTTATTAACTGTCCCGATTTGCCCCGATCAGTCCCGATTTCTGGAGAAGTGTTGGAGAAGAATTGGAGAAGCGGCTTGAAGCTAAATAACCCGAATTTTGGTGTATCCTTAGTGTATCTTTGGTGTAGTCTTTTTAGGTTAAACTTCCCGAATTCTGGCATACCCTTGGGATACCTTTGGCATATTTTTTTAAGGGTAGATTTCCCTAATTCCGTTGTATCGGCGATGTAACCTTCTTGTGTCTTTATTGACCAAGTTTTGACCAAGATCTGACCAACCTCGTTTATGCGTTCTTGCCAAACGAGCCAGCGAATTTGTTGTTCAAGGAGAAAGATTAATAACTGTTGAAGATCACCATATAGTAACTGTATATAGTTACTTCCTCTTAAAGGAACAATAAAGTTACTATATAGAGTCCCTATATAAAGCCTTATAGAAAGTTCCTTTGTATTTTTCATAGTGGTATGTCGTCAGGATTAATATCTTCCAGGTTGTCTGGGATTTCGATTTCCTCGTCCTTCATTGCCTGGGCTACACCTTCTTCGCCATTCTCTTTAATACGCTTTGCACAGAAGGCATCGTAGATTTTTTCTTCGATTTGATCATAAAGACCTCTATCGTTAACCCAGATTATCTCGTCCCAGATTCCCTTCCCATTTTTAATTGCCTTTTGAAAACTTGGTGCTTGAATCCAGAGTTCCTCTTGGAATCGGGTATGCTTCTTAGTGGAGCGTAAAATTTTCCACCCCTTTGTTTCGATAATATCGGAGAAAATTACCGTTGCCTGGGCTAAGAGCCAGGAGCGATTTAGTAGTCTTATTTTTATTGTTATATCGTCGATAGTTATCATAGTTATTTAAAATTTCCTGCTCTTCTCTAATCATCCTCACTCACTAGGTGGCTTTTCCTTGTGAGGGGGATGCGAAAAATGGCTAGTATGGTTGGGTGTAGTTGGTATTGGTTATTGGTAAATACCCACACCCCTTTGTCGTTCTGTTTTTTGCTTCGGTTAGCAGTGATCATCGGTAAACTTTCAAAAGTCTTCTTTTCTAACTTCCTTATCCGTTTGCTCACACTCGCAATGTCAGCAAGTCCTAAAACGGCACACAAGTCTTCTAGAGAAGGCTTACACTCTCCTTGCTCGTCAATATTGGCAACCAAGGCAGTAAGGAGCTGCCAATCTACAGGGCTTATTTCTACCAAGAGCCCATCCTTTATGATGGGTTCGCTCCATGGATTATCTTTATTTATTTGTTGTTTCATAGTTATTTTTTGAACATCTGCTCTCTGTGTTTTGCTATTTCTTCCTTTGGAACAATTTGATTTATTGCCTTATCGAGCCACTCGTCCAAATACCAACTTTCTTCCCAAACCAACCAACTTAATTCCTCTAACTCTGCTTCAGTTAATTCTCTTCCACAGTTGTCTTCTGCAAACTGTTGAATATAACCTCTTGGGACAGGAATTATGATATGGTCATCTTTATCCGCCATTTGTTCATTAAATTTTTTTAGATCATCGTCTAGCATATTTAATACCTCCTTCACTTGCTGCTTCGATTTTTACTAAAGTCTCGACATATGCTAATAAACATGTGCCTATTTCCATTACCTCCTGGAGCGTTAACTTCAGATTGAAGTCTTCCTCGAGTATCTGTTTTAGTTCCAGTAATAAATTTCTATCGATCATATTTATTCGTTGGCATATAAGCGGGCTTTAACAACCCGTAGTTGGTTGAAATAAACTTGTGGTGACACCTTGATCTCGTTTCGGAAATACTGGTCAACTAGTTTTTCCAGCTCAGGAGTCTTTCGGAAGACAAACACAGCCTTGCGAATATTAGAGCGATCGATTGTTTCTATTGGGAAAAATAAAGAAATTGTGGTGCAAAGCGATAAATCGCTTGTCTGATAGTAATTCTGATCTAATTGCTGGTTCATAGTGATAGTCATTTGCCTGACTACCACCATTCTTGTCTATAAGAAATCAATAAACCACGGCTTTTTTGTGGGTGTTTTTGCGGAAGTTAGTTAGTGAGGAGTATTTTGTAGCCCAGGTTCTTTTTAGCAATTATCATTTTGTTGATTTCTTCCCTTTTCATTCCCGCTTTTTCCAAAATTGGATTAAGCTTTTTCCTTATAAGTTGGACTTCACGAGAGTATTCTATATTTTCATAATCGGGGTGATAACAGTTTAGATCCAACCACTCAGCAACTTCTTTATATTTAATCACCCTTCTTTTCTTCATTAGAAACAAAAGAAATTGAATTTCATCAGTATTTGGAGATATTTCAATGGGGTCATACTCTTTATATTGAAGGGTTGCTTTTTTAAGATTCACTTTCAAGTTGCCACAAGAAATGACATTCCCATAAAGCAATTTATCCATTTCATCCCTAACTACATTTTTGTGTCTTAGCATTGCCCTATCTGATTTTCTTAGGTAACTATTGATTGCTTTATCCAGCTTGAATTCCTTAGAACCTGTTTGTATAAATAGATTTTCGATCTTACTGTAGAATTCATGTCCTTTGGGGGCAAATTCATTCTCCCAGTAGACATCGAAATCTTTAACATCTCCGAGAAGACTGTCTGGCAATTCTGGCTTCTGAGAGTATAAATTCCCAAGCTCAGGAGCGTTGTGAAATATATCGTTTATGGATGAGGAGAACTTTGCATAATAGAAGTTTAATTCGGGATTGTCTATTCCAAGATCGCTTGTGCAATAAACTTCTAAAATCTCCAGGAGTTTACTGTAAAAAACCTTTATGTAATAAATGGCAAGAAGGGATTCATCAGAATATTTGTTTTGGTCTCTTTTCATTTTCATTGTCATTTTCCATTTATAGGACAGTATCAATGGATACGATCATTATATAAAAATTGCCCTAAAATTGTTACAATATAAGCACATTGCCTAAACTCCGCAAGGGGCATGGCATGAAGAAGTCCTCGTGAGCAATAAGCTCTCCCTAGAGCGCTCACGAGGCTGTCCCCCGAAAGGGTGGCAGGTGGCGCAAGCCATCGCTGGGGGGAGCTTTTTGTTTGATTTGACAATCTCCCCAAGCGAAGTTAATATGCAACACCTTAGGCTAATTATTAGTTTTTGTCTGAGAGGAGGTGAAAAATGAATATGACACATAAAAATAAATCTCGTTTTCTACCTGTTATCCTTTTCCTTGCTGTAATTGCTATCCTTGCAGTAGCCCTTACCCCTCGTTTTGTTAATCAGTCAAAGGTCGCTCAAACCCTGCAAACCAGTGCCAAAGACAAGAAGGTCGCCGAGCTTCTGGATACAATGAGCGATAACCCCAATAAGGACTCGCAGGAGTATGCGGAAGCTAGACAGGAATTTTGCATTCTGACGGCACGACCAGCAGCACAGAGAGAAAAAGCAGTAGCCAACATCAGGCAATTCCTGGGCATGACCGACATTCCAGTCGAATTTGTTTGCAGCAGGTTTAACGGTAAACCAGACGATAGTGGAACGGACTACAACAGTCCCGCAAGTGAAACTTATGAAGCTGCACGATTTAGCTTTACCGTTGATCCAAAGACCAACTATATTGTTGAGACTGGCGAAGCAGAGCGCCGATGGGGAACGAAAGTGGATGGCACACGCTGGTTTGAAAACATGCCTGAGTATGATGACACACCAACTTACACCACACCAGAGGCGATCAAGTCAGTAGCCGAAGCCTTCATGATTAAAAACAAGGACATCTTCGGGGTCGACATTACCAAGATGACCTACCAATTTGAAGGCAGAAAGATTGGTAACTTTTTTGTTAAGTGGATCGATAAAAGCAAGCCATATACAAACGATAGTGTGGAGTGCGGAGACGCAGATCGAAGCAACCCAGCAGCCTATCAGAACGATCAAGGGGTCTGGTGCATCAAAAGCACTTATACTAGATACCCGACGGTGAGCATGACCATCATGCAGAGCGGACAGGTGGCGGTCTACGACAATGACGGCTGGGAGATAGAAAAGCTATAATAAAAACTGTATGAAAAAGCAGCGGATTATAATCGCCGTGCTTCTGGTTATTGTTCTTATCTGGTTTCTGCTTACCGCTAACTGCGTGGTTAATAGAGCTAATTCTGGTATTCCTGTTGACTGGGCAAACATTAAGGATTGCAGTTACTAACCCCCCCAATTCCCTCAACACATCCCCAACGAGGCTTCTGAAGCTAAATTAAGGTAGTCAGATGCCACCCTAGGCACGAAAGTCCCACACAAGTCAACACACGGTGTTACCGACGGGTAATATTTCTTCTAAGTTATTCCTAATCTCTTTTTAGCTCTCGTAAGCCTGTCAGAAGCTATTCTGTAATACTCTAGATTGTTTTCGACTAAATAATATTTTCTTTTCGTTAACAGAGCCGCTACTCCCACAGTTGCAGTTCCCGCAAAGCAATCAAGAACAATGTCTCCAGGTTTTGATGCAATTTTGATTATGTGCTGTATTATGCTTAACGGTTTCTGGGTAGGATGTTCTAGGCGTTCTGGTTTCATGCAAATAGAGCTTTGGAAGAAATTATGCATTTCCTGTTGATTTGTAAAATTCCAAGTGTGACCCTTATCCCAAGCACAGATAACCATTTCACAGCTATGTAAGAAGCTGTTTTTGTAAATTCTTGGCGGAGGATTGAGCTTATGCCAGACCAAAAAGTTGCAGGTATCAAAGAGAGGATCAAGTTGCTCATGCCATTTACCAAAAAGGTTGTAGCTAGTAAAAACAAATAAATTCCCTCTGCTAGATAAGATTCTTCGAAACTCCTTAACATATTCATCGATAGGGATTGCTCCATCCCATTTAGCAATGTCATTATTAAGAGGTTTTCTTCCAGGTAGAGGGATATTACCAGTCGAATATTTTCTTATGTCGTAAGGTGGATCGGTAAGTATAAGATCTATTGATTTATCAGGAAGTGTTTTAATTGTGGTTAGTCCATCGCTGAGAATAAAAGTATTGTCCATACTATTCTATTTTATGATAATTTTTAGTAGAATAAGAGCATGAGTTCAAACCTTGATTATGTCGACAAAATTATTGAGACAGAAATAAAAGATTTTGCCGATAAGTTTTTTAAAGATTACTGCAGTGGGAAGGCAAGTAAAAAGGCCAATATTCTCAATAAGAAAAACAATATTTTTATAGCTGCGCTTGGTGATGAGGTAACCGTTTATTCTGCATTGATGCGTTCTCTTGATAGTTCGTTAGGGAACAGACTTGAGAGAATAGCAAAGTTGATTGCTCAAGAAAATTATATCGTTAAAAATGAAGTCAAAGGATATATCTCTAAAGACTCAATCGGGGCGATTGCTTCACTACTTGAAAGTTACAAAAACCACGAAAAGAAACCACAGGACGAAGACATAGAGCTGGTTTATAGAGAGGGTGATCAAAGTAAGGTTCTTAAAAGACATGTTTCCGATTACTATCTCACATTAAAAAGTGATCCTTCCAAAAAATATTTGATCGAACTTAAAATAGGCGGCGACCTTGATAATAAGAAAGCTAGAAGTGAAAAAGAAGCCCTACTTGAGCAATATGTGATTTTAAGAAATAGTGAGGAGATTAAGCCTACCGATACTGTCAAGATATTTTTCTGCACTGCTTATAACAAATATGGTGAGGATGCGAAGTGGACACAAGAAAGGGTAAGACAGTTCTTCTGTGATAATGAAATCAAGGTGGGAAGGGATTTCTGGAATTTCTTTTGCAATTCTCCAGATGGTTACGAGGTAGTTAAAAGCTCATATCTTAAACACGCTCACTTTTTGAAAGATGCTCTTAAAGAGATAGTTGAACATTTTGCCTCATCTTAGTTGGTTTGTAATTCAAAATAAGTAGGTGGGTTACCTCTCTCTCATTTCTTCCTCTAACATTGTAAGAATAATTTTTGCCATATTCATCTATGGTAATGTTTGGATTTTTAATCTGTTGTTCTTTATAAATATTGAAGATAAAATCAGTCTTTTTAATAACCATTAATCCTCGACATTTTAGCTTTCCAAATAAGGTAGCCAGATCTTCTTGATCTTTTTTCCCAAAGGATTGTTTGTCGTATTCAGAAAATTCGGTATCATACGGTGGATCAAAGAAGCAAAAGTCATCTTTGTTGATCTGATCATCAATACTCCTGAAAAACTTTTTGAAATCAAGGCAATGAATGTCAGTGCTTTTAAGCAAGTTAACTACAGATGAGGAAAAGGCGTTATTGATTTTTGTATGAAAGCCTTTGCTGTTATAAGAAGCCCCACCGTAAGGAATATTAAACTTACCCTCACTGTTAAATCTAAACATCGATCCAAAACAGTATTCTCTTATAAAGAAGAATTGAGATACTTCTTCCTCTTTGTTTTGAGGAATGAATTTATCTCTGAGATAATAATAATAAGCACCTTTGGTCACAGCTACTATCTGATCGTAAAAGTCTTGATCGCTAAATACACCATTTTTTATTTCAAGCCCAATAATTCTATGAAGCTTGTCGATTAAACCCTCAGACAGAAGTTGCCAATATTTTTCTTGACCATTTATTAGTTTTGGAAGGCTGTTATCATTACTTAACTTCTCAACCTCTTCTTTAATTTTAGACTCACTAATATTGTTTTTGTATTGTTTGGTGTCCTCAAAAACAGTTTTAGCGATAATAGATAAGTTATCCCAATCGTCAGCTATTTGTTCTAAACACTTTTTGAACTCATTATTTTCTTCTTTTAAGAAGTTGTAGAAAGCCATCAGATTTTCGTTTATATCGTTTATGGTCGACTTTTTTGGTTCAAGATTAAAATAAATACCACCTCCCCCAAAGAATGGCTCAATGTATACTGAGATGTCTTTTGGAATAATATCTTTGATATTTTTATATTCCCTGGCTTTCCCACCTGGCCATTTTATGAGTGTTTTCATACTGTCTGATTTTCCTTTATAAACTGGTCTAATGATTTTTTGGGTATCCGATAGCCTTTTCCTAGCCTAACAGCTTTAAGCTTACCGCTTTTTATGTAGTTAAGGACTGTCTGCCAGTGGACTTGAAGAGTTCTTGCTACCTGCTCTACTGTTAAAAAATTGTTGTTTTCCATAGCAATTTATGTTATAAATCATTATAAGCATTTATAAATAAGAATATCAAGTATATATTTATTATTAAATGCAAAAACAGTTGAATTAAGATAAATATGAATGATAATCAGGGATCTATCTGGCGAAAATGGGATTTACATGTTCACAGTCCTGCTTCTGCGCTTAATAATCAATTTGAAGGATCTTCTCTTGAAGAAAAATGGGAAAAATATTATCAAAAACTAATTTCAATTCAGGATGTTTCCGTCTTAGGAATAACTGATTATTTTTCTATTGATGGTTATCAGAAAGTAGTTAGTGATAATCGTCTTTCAAACTTCGACCTAATAATTCCCAACGTTGAATTAAGGATATTACCTGTTACCGAGTCAGAAACGCCAATAAATTTGCATGTAATTTTTGACCCCAAGATTGTTGATCAGCTTAATAGCAAGTTTTTTTCAAGTTTAGAATATCGCTATGACGGTGAGACTTACAAGTGCGTAAGGGATGATTTAGTTAAACTTGGAAAAAAATTTAGTAATGATGATGGCTTAGAAGACGGGGCTGCATATGTAGCTGGAGTAAATCAATTCAAAACTACACACAAGGATCTCCAGGATATATTTAAGAAAGATAAGTTGCTAAGGGATCATTCAATTGTTGTTGTATCTAATAGAAGCGAAGATGGTAATTCAGGCATTCAACATTCGAGTTTAGCTTCTACTAGGGAAGAAATTTATAGATTTGCCCATTGTATCTTCACAAGCAATCCTTCCGACCGTGAGTATTTTTTAGGTCTTGGCGTTGATAACAAAAAAGAAGTAATCAGGAAATATAATCGGTTGAAGCCATGCATACACGGATCGGATGCACACTGTATTGCACATATATGTCACCCTTGCATTAAAAGGGGCGAACAGAATCACGACTGTGCTACAAACACAAGTGGATGCGCTTTACGCTATTGTTGGATTAAAGCAGACCCTACTTTTGATGGACTGAAGCAGATCGTTTATGAGCCTGGGGAGAGAGTGAGGATACAAAGCAGCAACCCTTATGAAGATAAGGAAAAAATCTTTCTTTCTAATTTAAAATTAGAAGGCAGTAAGAATTTCATAATCCCAAATATGGAATTACCCCTTAATAGAGAGCTAATTACTATTATCGGGGGACGAGGCAGTGGTAAGAGTGCCCTGCTTGAGTCTGTTGCATTTTTTAACGAAGAACATGTTAAGGAAGATAGTAATGGTAAGAAGAAAATTATTGAGTATTACCGTAATAATCTTGATAATAAAGACCCTGCGCCTAATTTTATTTTGTCGGTCAAATTAGTTGATAAAGATGGTAATGTTGAGGATTATTCAAAGTCTTTAGATGATAAAAAGAATATAGGATTGCCATTCTTATATATTGGGCAGGAACAACTAAGTGCTCTTGCAACAAATGATAAGGAGCTTACAGAGAAAATTTGTGGACTATTTAATATAGACTTTTCAGATATAGAGCAGAATAATTTGAAAGATAAAGCTAGAAATGTTCTCGCAGATATAACTAATTTATTAGCTGAAATCCAGGATTTATATCAGAAATATCCAGAGTATAAAAGTGAGGACTTTGAGATTTGGATAACTCAATATATTAAACAAAAAGAGGATCAGAAAAAGAAATTGTCTTCTAAAACAACTAGGAAATTGTTAGGAGAGATTAGTGAGTCAATAGATAGAGGGTTAAAACTTAAGGATTATAAGATAGAAGTTGAAACTTTAGAGGTTAATTTACAGGAGATTACTATCAATGAGACTATTGACGAATTAAATAAACTTGAAAAAAGTTTGTATGGAAAGAAAGCAGTATTATTGCCAGAGATAAATTTAACCACACAAAACTCTGCGATAAAAAAGAAAATTGCTCAGCTAGACGGAGAAATGTCAGCGTTACGCCAAGATATTACGGATAAGAAAAAGAAGCTGTCGGAGTTGGGTTTAAAAGAAGATATTAGTGTTTTGCTACAAGCTGCTGAAGTAATACAGAGAGAAATTAATAATGCTTCCAAAGATAAACTTATATACAAACAAAAGAACAAAAAGCTCCTTCTTTTGAAAGGGTCGAGAGATCAGATATATGGAGATATACGGCAACGCCTATTAGGATTGAAAAAAACTATTAACGAGAAGTTTACTGAGTTTAAAAATTCAAGAGACAAGTCAACAAAAGACGAGAAAGATCTTTTTACAAAGGTAATAAGAGGTATAGATATAGAAGGAACTATTGTTTTTAATCAAGAAGTCTTTTGTAAATATGTTTTGGAAAATTGTTTGGACAGGAGAAGCATTAAAACTGAAGAGGAATTGAAGGCGATGATATCTAAGCGGGACAGTAAAGGACAGGCTAGAGACATTACGCTCGACACATTAAAAATTTGGATTGAGACAGAATTGGAATCATTTACAAAATCAGACTTACTTAATGTTAGGGGTATCAATAATTTAATAGATTATCTTTTTATTGATTGGGATAAATTCATTGCAGTAAGGACAATAGCAAAACTTAATGGAGTTCCCACTGAAAGGCTTTCGGTAGGACAAAGAGGCACTTTATTGTTGAAGATATATCTAGCTACAGCAACTGCTAAGCAAATCTTTATTGTGGATCAGCCAGAAGATAATTTGGACAACTCGTTTATTATGGATGAATTAGTGCCTCTTATCAGAGAGGTTAAGAAATCTCGTCAAGTGATTTTGTCTACCCACAATGCAAACTTGGTTGTTAACGCTGACTCCGAACAAATAATAGTGGCTAGGTTGGATAATGAAGGTGATTATATAAGCGGATCAATAGAAAACCAGGTCATAAACAAAAGTATAAAAGAGATTCTTGAGGGAGGGGAAGACGCATTTAGAGATAGAGAGAACAAATACGGGATGAAATCTCTTTATACCCAATAAAAAAGCTTATTCAAATATTTAGCAATCTTAGAAAGTTAGGAGGTGGCCTACTTCTTTGGTTGTATATTCTGGATAATTCGTTTCCATCACATGGTTTGTATGTAATACTTGACATAATGTAAAGTATATGTTACATTATGTTTGTTATGGATAGAAAGAAATATAAACAACTTCGGGTAGTCGTTGCCCTCTTTGTTTCTGCTATTGTCGCTCTGGCGGTTATTGGTAACAGCTATCTTTTATCAATAGCTGGTGTCTTAACTGGTATAGTCTTTATGGCGCTTGTCCGTGCAAAAGCCAAGATTAGGACTGATGAGCGGGAAGCAACTATTCAAGAAAAGGCAGCCAGAATGACCTATGCCATCTTTGCTCCCACCATTGGTATTGGTGCGGTTCTCATGCTTATCCCTACTCAGAGTGGACTGTCAGTCTTTTCTAAGGGTGAGTTTGCCTATCTGGAATCACTGGGGATGGTGTTTGCTTATTTAACTTTGTTTTTAATAGCAATCTACGCCATCTCCTATCATTTCCTGAACAGAAAATACGGAGGTGGGGGCGATGAAGAATAAACTCAAAGTCCATCGAGCCATGCACGACCTCACTCAGGAACAACTAGCAGATAAAATCGGGGTTAGCAGGCAGACGGTTATTGCCATTGAAAGTGATAAATATCTGCCCTCGTTGGGCTTGGCATTCAAAATAGCCAGATTTTTTAAAGTTACCATTGAAGATATTTTTGCTTATGAAGGAGAAAAAGATGAAAATTAATACAATCAAAGAAAAACTTTTTTACGCCGTTGCTATTGGAATCAGTATCTTTTTCCTATTCTTTTTCATTGGTTGTGCCTGGATCGGCTACGAAGCCAAAACTCTGTGTCAAAACGCTAAATGGGAATACGGTGGCGATTGCGTTGAAGCTCTCGTTACACAGCTCAAAGATGAACATCAAGGCTTCAGGACAAGAAACCATGCTATCTGGGCTTTGGGTCAACTTGGCGATCCAAGAGCTTTGAGTGTTCTTGAGAGTTACTACACAGGCAACATTCCCGACAGAGAGCCTCTTGACGAGATGGTTAGCCAGTATGAGCTGAAAAAGGCTGTTGATCTTGCCAAAGGAGGCACAAACATTACAGCTTTTATTTGGAGATGGACTTTGAATGAAAAATAATTGAATTAGTTGAGCGTTGAGGGTAGAATAAAAGTAGCGAAGATGAAAATAAAGTTGAGTTTGAATTTCTTGAAACCTCGGTTGTTGAACACATTGTTAACGATTGGCGTTTTGTGTTTACCGCTTCTTAGAGAAAGAGTCGTGCTTCCTGAGGGCGGTTATGAAGTAGCTGTTTACCGCCCCATATTTTTGCTTGCCTCATACCTTCAAATGCAAGATTGGCCACCATTCTTTTTAATGGTTGGGTTTTCTCTTGTTATCTATTTCGTAGTATCAGTTGTCGTGGCAGTTATTGTTCCCATTTGGAAGAGGATAAGGAAGCTAATTGCCTAAAAATCGATTGACTTCCTTGGTTGTATACTCTGGGTATTCCAGGTAATTAACCCAGTCGGTTGTCCGAAATTGTGACCATTTCTCGAGCCAGATGGGACGCAGAGGCAACAAAGCGTCCTTTTGTGTTGAATTGTCGGGCTTTTTTGTAAGTTCGAATTTTCCATTTTCCAAGTCGTCGATTTTTTCCACTTTCGGACCATTGGTTACTTCAACTGCTTCAGAGAGGATTTTGAAGGTCTTGGAATAGGTGTAGCTTAACTTTTCCCCATCAACCGTTAAGGTGGCAAAGATAAATCTGATTAAGGCTCTTTGCTCGTCCACCATGCCTTTATCCCTAGCTTTTAAGTATAGTTCTTTAGCTCTTTGGGAGAGTTCGTAGACATTCACTCCTAAATTAATATAGCTTGTGCTTGCCTGGATCGACAGGCTTACTTAAAGGGTTGGTTTTGAGGATTTAATAAAATTCGCGCGTGCTGATTTCATCTACCCGCTAGAGCTGAGGAAGTTTGTTATACTTAGGTGTGCCTGAATATTCTTTAATTCTTCTTGGAATTTTTTTGATAACAATGTTTCTTCATTGGCGTTTTAAAATTAAGCTTTACAAATCAAGGTCTCATTTTGTTATGTACTGTGCTACAAATGTAGTGATTGGAAGTGTCTGGGATCAGTTTGCAATTGCCCGCGGACACTGGAGTTTTAATCCAAGGTTTTTATTAGGTCCTAAAATTGGATTTATGCCAATTGAAGAATTTTTCTTTATTTTAGTACTTGGTTACTTTGGATTAGTTTTTTATAAGATTTTGGACAAGAAGTATAATTTAATATGAAAATTATTGTGTTGGGTGCTAAGCCAAGCGAAGAACAAAAAAAGCGGCTGGAAGTGTTGGGGGATGTAAAATATTTACCTAGTCCATCAAGTGTTGATGAGTTGGTTAAAAATGTTGGGGGAGCGGATGTTTTGTATAGCGATGGTTCATTCTTACTTGATAGCTTATCCAAGCTAAAAGATATTTTTGTGACTTATCCCTATGTTGAACTTGGTGTATTTAACTCCGAAGAATTGAAAAAGAAAGGTGTTACTGTCGCTAATTCCCAAGGTGGCAATAGATCATCAATTATCGAATGGGTAATGTTCATGACTTTGTCACTGTTTCGGAAGTTTGCCCCTTTGATTAGGGTTACAAAAAATATCCCCGTGGAGGTGCAGGAAAGTCTCGATGGAAAGACGGTGCTTATTGTGGGTAAAGGAAGTATAGGTTCTAAGATCGCTATCCCATGCGAGGCTTTTGGTATGAAAGTAATTTTTTTTGAGCGAGGTGATGATCTGTTGATTAGGGCAAAAGATGCTGATTTAGTAATCGATGCGCTTAACTGTAATTCTTCAAGCAAAAACTTGCTTGATGAAAAGTTTTTTATGTCGCTTAAAAAAGGTGCTTACTTTGTTTCCTTCGTCAGGCGATACACTTATGACCTGGATGGGCTACTCAAGTCGATTGACAGCGGAATTGTAGGAGGTGCTGCAATAGACTGCGACCCAGAGAAGTTTGGTGATACAACAAACGAATTCTATCAAAAAGCCCTGAGTAATTCGAAAGTGCTAGTAACTCCTCACATCGCATGGTCGTCCAAGCAGGCTCTTGTAAATGGTGCTGAAATGGCGGTACAGAATATCGAAGCTTTTGCGGCAGGTAAGCCACAAAATATCTTAACTAAAATTTAGAAACTGATTCACTTGCTATATAATCAAGAAGTGAAAAAGGCAGAACAAATTAAGAAAACCATCAGGGAGTCTTATGGAAATATCGCCCAATCTTCAGGTTGCGGGTGTGGTAGTTGTGGATGTGATTCTAACCTAACTGTTCAAAAACAATCAGGGCAAATGGGTTACTCGCAGGATGAAATGAGTAAAGCACCCGCTGGATCTAATCTTGGTCTTGGTTGTGGCAATCCTGTGGCGATTGCTTCCTTGAAAGAAGGAGAGGTGGTACTGGACTTAGGCTCGGGAGCAGGTTTTGACGTTTTCTTAGCTTCTCCTCGTGTTGGCAAGGCAGGTAAGGTTATTGGTGTTGATATGACGGATGGGATGCTGGAAAAGGCAGAGG
>Ga0208958_1001863_pt1 | contig 19525 bp, 23 predicted proteins | sample RifOxyB1_FD_184032 | JGI IMG/M metagenome (GOLD analysis project Ga0208958, IMG submission 184032) | Soil microbial communities from Rifle, Colorado - Rifle Oxygen_injection B1 (SPAdes) | ecosystem: Environmental > Terrestrial > Deep subsurface > Rock core/Sediment | place: Rifle, Colorado... | reverse complement strand
CGTGCATAGGAAAGAGTTTGCTGTGCAGATGATCAACACCAAAGCCTTCAAAAAACATCCCACATCGATCAACGTCGTCAAAAGTCTTATCTAAAAGAAGGGCCACTTTTTTGGTAGCATTGGTTAAATCCGCCAGTGTTTGATCGTCGTTTGCGAAGGCGTAGCTTGGGAGGTGTTCTTTGGTAATAACTATCGTAAACCCTGGAGTATTGGGAAAAATGGAGAGAAAGGCTAGATGTTTTTCGTCCTCCCAAATTTTGTGGGCAGGGGCTACACCTTGGGCAATGTCGCAAAAGATGCAGTTCTCACTCATGGTGAGGATAGTATAATTTTTTGATTAGAGAAGATCAACGACCGCTTTTGCTAACTTTTCTGAGTCGTGGCGGATGAGACTGCGCTTTAGCTTATCACCGTTTTGGTTTTTATAGACTTCGGTCGCGACAAAATTTTTGCGAATGACTTTAAGGTGATTATCGTTGAGATCGTCGACAACCGGTTGGGCTTTTTCTTGTGAATATCGACTCAAGATTCTCTTTTGATAACTAGTAGTTTGATTAATTAAGGCAGTATTGATACTCCCCATTCCGAGATACTTTTCAAGCTCATTGATATGATTTTGGGCAGTGAAGTTGTTGGTTTGGCCAAATTTGGTCATGAGATTAACAACAAAGACTTTTGAAGCTTTGGATCTTTTAATGTTTGTGGCGATATTGCCAACAACAAGATTGCAAATGATGCTTGTATAAAGATCACCTGGACCAAGGATAATTAAGTCCGCTTCTGCGATGGCCTTTTTGGCTTTAGGATTAACCCTTGCCGGAGGAAAAGTTTCTAGGCCAACGATTTTGAGATTTCCCAAGCGCTCATCGGGCTCGTCAATGTGGTGCTCTCCTAGGACTTGTTCTCCATTTTCGTACCGAGCGACAAGATGAGTGTTATCTAGTGTAACGGGAATAATGTCACCCTTTACTTCAAGAAGTTGACAGGTTTTTTCAATGGCGGCTTCTTGTGAACCGCATATATCGGCAAGGGCGGCCATAAAAAGATTGCCAAAAGTCATTCCAGAGATACCAGTGCCCTGATTGTAGCGATAGGTAAAGAGCTCGCGGATGAGACCGTTAGCATTATCGGACGCGAGGGCGGCAATACACTGCCGAATATCTGAAGTGGGCAGGAGACCAAATTCATCACGGAGGACGCGATTACTACCACCAGAGTCGGTCATGCTGATGATGGCCGAGAGATGAACAGGAAAGCTCTTGAGGCCTTTGAGAATGGCATAGGTTCCTGTTCCCCCACCAATGACAACAATTTTTTTCATTGGGAGTTAATTATAACCTTTCGAGTAAAGCTTCTTCTAGACAACAGCTAGAATAGTCTTCCGCCGATGGGGACTTCTTTTTCGGGAATTACAAGGATAGCCTTGTTTTCTTCATCAGGAAAACCCAAGGTAAGAACTTCTGAGATTTCTGAACCCATTCTAAAAGGTTGAAGATTGATAACTCCCGCAATAAGGCGATTTAACAAATCTTGCTTGGAATAGTGAGTGAACTGACCGATTGATTGTTTTATTCCGATTTCAGGTCCAAAATCAATTTTCATACGATAAGATGGTTTGCGCGCTTCAGGATATTCACTAACCTCAATAATTTTTCCGATCCGAATATCTAATTTTTGAAAATCGTTGATATCTGCCATGTCGGATATTGTATCAGTACGCCTGGGCGAAGTGCCAGATGAATTTGGCGGGTTTGCCGCATTGGACACATTTTCCACCCGACTCTTTTTGATCAAGCGTTCGAACACGAGTAGTTGCTTTGGTTTCTTCTTTGATTTTGGCTTCGCATTCAGAATCTTCACACCAGTAGGCCTTGATAAAACCGCGTTTAGTATTCATGATCTCTTTGAATTGAACATAAGAATCGATTTCGTGGGTGTTATCCTCTAGGAATTTCTTGGCAGTTGTATGGAGATGATTTTGAATGTCGGAGAGGAGTTTTAGGATGTTGTCGCCAAACTCTTGATCGAGTTTGAGTGAGAGTTTTTCAAAAGTGTCGCGGCGAATGACGGTAACGGAATTGCTGGTGAGCTCCTTGTCGCCAATTTCAAAACGGAGGGGAACGCCTTTGAGTTCCCAGTGATTGATTTTGCGGCCCAGGCTTAATTCCTCGCGATTATCAACACTGGCACGAACATTGATATTAACCAGACGCTCAAGAATATTTTCAATCATTTTTTCTGATTGAGAATTATTGATGGGCAAAATAACGACTTGGGTGGGAGCCAACTTGGGAGGCATTAGAAGGCCCTGGTCATCGCCATGAGTGAGGAATAAACCACCAAGAGAGCGTGTTGAAAGACCCCAGGAAGTTTGCCAAACATGCTGCGATTTACCTTCGGCGTCTTGGAAACTAATTTCAAAGGCTTTACTGAAATTCTGGCCAAGGTTGTGTGATGTACCAGCCTGGAGTGCTTTACCATCGGGCATTAAGGCCTCGACACCATAGGTTGATTTGGCGCCGGCAAATTTTTCTTTTTCGCTTTTAACACCAGCTATAACGGGCATGGCAAAGTATTCTTCATAAAGATTTTTATACCAGCCAAGGGCTTGCTCCTGCATTTTAATGGCTTCCGCCTCGGTCGCGTGGGCGGTGTGGCCTTCCTGCCAAAGAAACTCAGCGGTTCTTAAAAAGAGATAGGTTCGAAGTTCCCAGCGGACAACATTATTCCATTGATTAATCATGAGGGGAAGATCGCGATGGGATTTAATCCATTTGGCGTACATGTGATACATGATCGTTTCGGAGGTGGGTCGAACAGCCAGAGGCTCAGCTAATTTTTTGCCTCCACCATGAGTGACAACAGCCAGCTCAGGAGAAAAACCTTTTACGTGAGATTTTTCTTTCTCCATTAGACTCATTGGGATAAGGAGTGGGAAATAGGCATTTTCGACGCCGTAGGCTTTGATCCAGGTATTAAAAATTTCTTGAACACGTTCCCAGAGAGCAAACCCGTACGGCCGAATAACCATGCTTCCCTTAGCTGGGCCGTAGTCAGCCAGCTCGGCTTTTTGGACAACGTCGGTGTACCAATCAGAAAGATTATTGGAGCGCTTTTTGAGGTCTTTTTTCTCAAACTTAGCTTCTGTCATAACTTAACTAGTATAACGCTCAACGATATAATTGGCCAGTGTGGCTAAGAGGAGGGATTTGAGCTAGAATATGAACTATCTTGTCGATCGTGCTTGTTTGGAGAAAGGAATGTAGTGATGGCTCAACTGCGACAGAGAGACCGTGGATTCGTTTTCTTGATCGCGGCTTTGCTTGTGTTAGGGCCGGTGCTCGTGATGATTTTGCCAGATGAGTATGTTATCGGTGCCTTTATCGTTGGCAGTTTGCTTGACATCGTCATTTTGATCACAGCAACGCTAGCGTTCAGACAACGATATCTTCGGAACTTGAAAATTCTGGAGAGCCAAAGCGAGTACGCAGAACATCACAGATGAGTCTAAAGGTCGACTTAGCCCGGGTTTCCCCATATCCTCCCCCGGGCGTTTTTTATTTGGCAACTACTAATCAATCGATTCATTGGAAGGAGGAAGGTACAAAAAAATTATTTGTTTGGAAGTACTTACTGGATAATGGTGTCGACGAAACTGCTAAGTGAGCTTGCGGAAAGGAGCTTCGGGACTTCAGAAATAGTAAGGAGAAGCAGAAGAACTAAAAGAATGGACATACCAACGGTGTGGGCACGGCTTTCGATTTTGTAAACCATTTTTTTGCCAATGATCGACTCAAGAATAACAAACATGACGCGACTGCCATCAAGCGCCGGGAAAGGAATGAGATTTAGGAGAGCGAGATTAATGGAAATGATACCGACAAACTCAAGAAGTGGAAGGAAGCCGAGTTTGGTAACTTCAGCAACAATGGCGGTAACCCCAACAGGACCAGCGACGCCTTCGGGAACGTGGCCGCCAAAGAGCTGTCCAAAAATGATGCCAAAGCCCGCAAAAATCCGCTCACTGTAATCATAGGTTTTAAGGATAGCTGCGTACGAATAAACGAAAGGACTTTGCCACAAAGGAGCGTAATAAATTTCAGCGGGGCGATAAACAACTCCAAGTGCGCCTTCTTTATCGTTAAAACTATCTCTTAAAGTAATTTCAAAAGTTTTGTTAACACCTCCGCGATAGATTTCAAAGCTAACAGTTTGGCCTATATTTCCGGCAATGATTTCCCCGAAATAATCGGGATTGCCTATTTTCTTTGTACCAACTTTTAAAATTTGATCCCCTACTTCAAGGCCAGCCGTAGCCGCTGGAGAATCAGGAATGATTTCGACAATCTCAACGCCACGCAGAATGCCGGTGAAATAAAAAATTATGGTAAAGGCGAGAGTGGCAAGAACGAAGTTCATAATGATACCGGCGAGGGCAATAAAAATTCTGGCGAGGGCAGATTTATTTAGAAAAGATTTCTCGGGTTTACTTATTTCTTGGTCAGATGTTTCCCCATGGAGACGCACAAAGCCGCCAAAAGGAAGAGCGTTAATTGAGTAAATTGTTTCTCCTACTTTTTTGCCCCAGACACGAGGAGGGAGGCCAATACCAAATTCTTCGACCCAGACGCCGGAGATTTTAGCGGCTATAAAATGACCAAGTTCGTGGACTAAAATTAAAATTGAGAGAACGAGGAGGGCGATAATGATAAGAAGAAAGTTTGTAAACATCTTACTTTAGCTACCCAGAAGCTCACTCTCTTTGATTTTGCCAATTTCCTCGATATGTCCAACAAATTCATCGGTAAGATCTTGAAGATGTTTTTCGGATTGAAATTTGACGTCCTCGGAAATGTCCTTTTTGTCAAAAGAATTTTTGATATCACGCATGACATCAGCTCTAATACGGCGAATCATAATTCGCCCCTGTTCTAATCGACCATTAAGGAGCTTGACGTATTTTTCGCGATCTTCACGCGTAAGCGGTGGGAAACTTAAGCGAATGACCTCGCCATCAATTTGGGGATTGAGGCCCAACTGAGCTGACAATAATCCTTTTCGAATATCGCCAATGACCGACTTGTCCCAGGGGTCGATAATGATGGTTTCAGAATCGGGAGAAGTGATACTCCCCAGCTCCATGATCCTGAGCATTTGAGCGCCACCGTAAGCGGGAATCCGAACATCATTCACCAAATCAGGCGTGGCTCGGCCGGTTCTGATTGTTGCAATATCGGACTTAACGAGGTCGATAACGCCCTGCATTTGACCCCTGACTGAAGCTTCGTTCATCTAACAATATTGTAATGCGTAAAGAGTAATGCGTAAAGAGTTATTGATTTGAATAATAGTTTGACCTATAATGCCTCAGTTTGGGAAACTACCCAAATTCGAGTCTGCACATTGGAGGCGGAGAGATGCAAAAGCTAGGAAGAAGAGCCTTTTGGGCTGCCGTCGTGGTGTTTTTCGCACTGTCGTTCTTGGAAGTGGGTAGCGAGGTGAGCCGCGAAGCGCTGGAAGTTCTAATGCTCACGATGTTCATCGTGGGCGTCATCCTTCTCTTGGTGTCAATTGGGACCCCGAAGGAAAAAGGGATCTGGGTGACGATTGTTTCCAAATCTGAAACGGTCATTGAAGCCGACTTACACTGGGACGGTCGAGTCATTCCGATCGTTGCTGTCGCCGGCAACACGGAAAACATGTCGGAGGTGACGCTTCGGGCGCGTGGCCAGAAATTACCGGAAACATCGCTAACATCGGCCATGATCCACTTTTTCCGGCTTGTTTTTGCCGAGCTTGAATGTAACCGTGCCGATTATGACGACTTTCTTGAGAAATTGATGGCGTGTGCAAGGGCACACCCGGAGATCGTTTTCTCACGGTTCAATGTTCAGAGATTTCCACGTCCAGCGGCACCACCAGAAGAGTAAGCAGACTCAAAAAAGTATCATCAGTGAAGGACTTTTCCCAACTTACCGGGTTTCGCCTTCACTAACCACAAGAAGAGTTATTGAAGGCCAATTTCAAGGCGTTGAAAACGACTGATCTTTACGTTTTCACCAGTTTTGGCGATAACTTCTTTGACTAAATCCCCTATTTTTTTACTGGAGTCTTTAATATAATCTTGAGCTTCTAATTCTTTGACGTTCGCCGGATTCATAGAGGCAATTTGCATTGCAAGATCCTCGCCGAGCTTAACGAAAAGCTCGTTTCGGGCAACGAAATCTGTTTCGCAAAGGATTTCGACCAAAACACCGACTCGGCCAGTATGATGCTTATAAGTGGCGATTATCCCTTGGCCAGTTTCACGTCCAGCCCTTCTGGCAACTTTGGCAAAGCCTTCTTTTTTTAGAATTTCGGTGGCTTTTTTGATGTCACCCTTAACTTCGTCGAGAACTTTTTTAACACGAAGCACGGGAGCACCGGTTTCATTTTTAAGCCATAGAATAGTTTTGGTGTCAATCATAGCTAGCTTTTTAGCTTTTTAGCTTGTAGCTTCTTTCCAGAAAGAACAGCTTCTTTAAATAAATCAAGAACATAATCAAGGGATTTGCTGGCATCGTCATTCATGGGAACTGGGTAATCAACCTCTTTTGGGTTGGCATTGCTATCGACAACCCCGACGGTGGTGATGCCGGCAACATCTGCCTCTGCAACAGCTCCCCTTTCGCCGTGGGTGTCAATAATGATCATTAAATCTGGGTGCTTACTCATTGTTTTGATGCCGCCAAACATGCGTTTAAGTTTTTCTAGTTTTCTGGTCATCATCAGACGTTCTTTTTTGGTAAACCCCTGTTCCTTGGCGGTTTTGATTATCTCAGTCAGATCATCAATTTGGGCGACAGTCCGTTTAATTTGATCGAAGTTTGTAAGCGTTCCGCCAAGCCAACGCTCGATGACGTATGGAGATTCGCAGGCTTCAGCCACTTCTTTTACTTTCTCTTTGGCTTGTTTTTTAGTACCGATAAAGAGAATAACCTTACCTTCGGAAGCTGTTTTTTCGATGGCTTCAAGAGCTTCTTCGAGGGCGGCTTTGGTTTTTATAAGGTCAAAAACGTAAACACCATCTTTAACGGCATAGAGATACTCCCTCATTTTTGGGTTCCAACGACGATAATGATGCCCGAAATGAGCACCGGCTTCCAAGAGAGTTTCCAAGGACACGTCAATTTTATTAGTAGTTTTACCTGCCTGCACAGGCAAGGTTTTTTTGGCTGCCATATTAGTTATGATATCCCTTACGCCCGCTGGGGCCCTCTACTTGAGCGAAGACTGGAAGCCTTCAGGGATATTAATACTCAAGTATGTGTTGTGATGGTATTATATGCGGCGTTAACGAGATTATCAAGAAGATAGGCAATTGTTAGCGGGCCGACACCGTTTTTAATGAGTGTCATAAATTTAGCCTTTTGAGAGACATCAGGATTAATGTCTCCCGCTGGATAACCAATATCAATAATATTGACATCCTTTTTAACCATGCTTTGATCAATTAAGTTAGGAGTGCCTGTAGCCGAGATGATAACATCGGCCTTGAGGGTTTCAGGAGTAAGATCTGTTATCTCTCTGTCAATGCCTGTGACAGTAAAATCGTGTGATTTGATTAACTGAAGTGTTTTTCCACCGACGAAGCCAAGGCTACCGATGAGTAAGATTTTTGTTTCTGAGGTGGTGATGAGTGAGTTTTCGAGAATATCTAATATGGCTTGGCTAGTTGGGTGAGCGAACTTATTGTTTTCAAGCAAACCGTCGATGTCTTTGTCTGGCGAAATCGAATTTAAAATTGAGAATTTCGAATAAAGGAGTTTTTGAGGAAGTGGCAGTTGAACTAAAATCCCATGAGCTTTTTCATCTTGATTAAATTTATTGATACTCTCAATGATTTCGTTCACAGAAGCTGACTCGGGGAATTGAACAAGAGTGAATTTGGCGCCAATGCGCTCAGTAGCTGCCTTTTTTCTTTGGGTATAAATTTCACCACCTGGGGGCACACCAATCATAAAAACAACAAGATGAGGTGTGATTTCATAATTCTCTTTGAGATCGCGGACTCGATTGGAAAGACCATCGAAAATTGGTTCTGCATGGCCAGTGCCATCAAAAATAACAGACATGGCATGAATTTTATCATAGATGAGGCTAGGTAGCACCTTGGAGGAAGGATGCTACCTATGGCACATTATGGATGACCAGCGTGGTGCTCACGACAACGGGCTTCATAAGCTTCGGCAGCACCAACCAGAATGATGGGTTCATCGTAACGAGCGGGTGCACCGTTGATCAAGCGCTGGGTACGACTGGCATCTTCGCCGCAGACCATGCAAATGGCGTGTAGGGTTGTAATTTCGTCGGCTCGGGCCAGGAGTTCTGGCATTGAGCCGAACGGTTCACCTCGGAAATCAAGATTTAATCCGGCAACGATGACGCGGATACCGCGATCTGCAAGTCGCCTAACAACCTCTGGGATTTCATGATCGAAAAACTGAGCTTCGTCGATGGCAACAACCGTCGTTTCGATCCTCAAGTGATCGAAAATGTCACGTGCACTAGGGACGGGAATTGCTTCAAACTCCTGGCCGTTGTGCGAGCTGACATGCCCTTTCGTATAACGCGTGTCGATTTCCGGCTTGAAAACCTGGACTGTCTGTTTGGCGATAGTTGCTCGGCGAGCACGGCGGATCAGTTCCTCCGTTTTACCGCTAAACATACTGCCCGTGATTATTTCTACATGTCCCATGCGGTGTTTCATGATTTCACCTCCTGAAACACTAATTTTATGTGCTACTCGGGATTGTAGAGGTTTATGGGAAAAGGGGCAAGGGGTCAACCCCGTCTCTCTGGTGAAGATACGTTTCCTTCAATGAAGCCGCGCGAGATTAATCGCGCTTCGACAGCACGACGAACATCTTGATAAACATCTTCTTTGCCTTGCTCGGCGTTAATAACCTGCCAGCGCTCTTCGTGACCAGTATTGTACGTTCTTTCGTATTCAGCCATTGCTAAGTAAGCCTCGCGGACTTTATGGTGAAATTCAATCGACTGAGCATCCATCCGATTCCATTCTTCAGCTTGTGACCGTCTTGCCAGTCCTACTTCTGTAGACACGTCCATATATATAACGAGGTCCGATTCGATACCGCCAGTGGAAAGCATATTGAGATCATGTACTATGCTACTCCCCAACCCTCTGGCATACCCTTGGTAAGCCAATGAGCTTTCACAAAACCGATCCAAAAGAATAATTTTTCCTTCTTTCAGTGCCGGGCATATTTTTTCATGAACGAGCTGGGCTCTGGCGGCCTGATAAATATATGCTTCGGCCATAAAAGCCATACCACTGTATCTCATGTCATGCACGATACTACGAAGAGCGTCTCCAATTGCTGTTTCGCCTGGCTCATGGAGAAGCAGAACGGGTAAATCTAACTCTTTTAGGTGAGTGGCAAGACGGTGAGAGGCGATGGTTTTGCCAGAACCCTCCCCGCCTTCAAAGGTGATGAGCATTCCGGAATATGGATGGGCCATCGTGTGACAAGATTTTAATAGTGAGACTATGAGATTTCAAGTGTGATAATATGCCATTACTTATCGCACATAGTGGTTGACATTGGTCACCAGGAGAGACAAAAGTGCGACAGTACCTTGACGCTCTTAAATACGTGCTCGAAAACGGGGTTCGACAATCAAATCGAACCGGAGTGGAAACTATCGGCGTGTTTCCTTTTCCGCAATCGTTGGTGCTTGATCTCCGCGGCGGTTTCCCACTCGTGACGACCAAGCGGGTCTTTTATCGTGGTGTGTTGACAGAGCTACTCTGGTTTATCGACGGTGGCACAAACATTGCACCATTGGTGCAACAAGGGGTGCACATCTGGGACGACTGGCCGTATGCTAAATACTGTCAAAGCGGCGCTTTTGCCGGAGAAACGAAAGCTGAGTTTGCTCAACGTGTAGCAACTGATCCTACGTTTGCAACTCAGTGGGGTAAGCTTGGACCGGTTTATGGTAAACAATGGCGAAGCCAAAACGGTGTTGACCAGTTATCTAGGGTCATAGCTGACATAAAGGCCGTTCGAGACAATCCTAACCATCCGGCTCGTCGCAGACTGATAGTCTGTGCTTGGAATCCTGCGGAAATAGATCAAATGGCACTGCCACCATGCCACTTTGAATTCACCTTCAATGTGGTTGATGGGATTCTGAATTTGGACTTTATCATGAGGTCGGTGGACATGTTTTTGGGTCTGCCCTTTAACATCGCTTCCTACGCGACTCTTCTGATGATGGTAGCCCAGGTGACTGGACTTACCCCGGGTCAGTTGAGCATGCATCTTCAAGATGCACATATCTATGTGAATCATCTTGACCAAGTGCGCGAGCAACTTTCTCGAAGTCCACTGCCCCTGCCAAGGCTGGTGCTGAATCCCAAAGTTCGGGATATTGACGGCTTTGCATCAGACGATGTGGTACTTGATGGCTATCAATATCATCCACCGATTCGCGGCGAAATCGCTGTCTAGGATAACACCGATGAAAGTGGTTTTGGTTGCAGCGGTGGCAAAAAACGGAGTAATCGGATCTAGCGGAAAATTGCCATGGAGACTGCCTAAAGACATGGCACATTTTCGCCAGTTGACACTTGGGAAATGTGTCATCGTGGGCAGAAAAACCCACGAGTCGATAGGGCAAGCACTGCCTAGTCGGACCAATATCGTGGTGACGCGTAGTTCTGATTATCACGCGGAGGGCTGTATTGTTGTCCACTCTTTTGATGAGGCGCTAGCGCACGCAAGGAAAAATGAATATAGGGAGGTAATGGTAATTGGAGGGGCAGAACTTTATGCTTTGGCAATGAAGTTCGCCACGACAATCCATTTGACACGTATCCATGCCGTGGTCGGAGGAGATGTATATTTCCCAGAAATAGATGACACCTGGACCGAGGAGTCTTGCGACGAGCAGCCTGCGGATGATTCGCATGAGTACGCATTCACATTCTGCACATATACAAGAGCAAACTAAGAGCGAGGCGCACAATGCCCACTACAGTAAAATGCGGTGGGCATCACTTCTTTTTGTCTTTACGGTTGAAGTCGGAGTTATAGCCACCTCTCCCCTTTTCTGGCATTTTTTCTACTTCATCCCAAATTATTTCTTCGTGTTCGACTACCATGCCCTGTGCTAAATGTTCACCGCGGTTAACTATAACGGATTTTTTGGTGATGTTATAAAACATAAGCATGATTTCGTCTTTGTCGCCACAATAAAATGAGTCGAGCACACCAACACTGTTGGCCAAAATTAAGCCTTTTTTGAGTGGGGTGCTACTTCTGGAAAAAACGAGAAGAGTATAACCCTCGGGAATTTTGATCACAGAATTAGTAGGAACTAATGCGATCTCTTTGGGTTTGATTTTGACAGATTTACGACAAACAAAGTCAAAGCACGAAGCGCCTTTATCGTGGCTTGGCAATGGCAACGATTTATCAATTCTCTTGATCTTCAGTTTCATCGCCATCTTTATTTAGTTTAGGATTTTTCCAGCTGGCGTATTTACATTCGGGATAGCGAGAACAGCCAAAGAAAGGTCGGCCTTTGCCAGTTTTCTTAACAATTACGTCACCATCTTTGCAATCCGGGCATTTCATGTCAATTTTATCAAGATATTTTTCAGTGTGTTTGCAATCAGGAAAACGTTCGCAACTGATGAACTTGCCGAATCTCCCAATTCTAATGACTAATTCTCCTTCTTTACATTCTGGGCACTTGCGACCTAGTTTTTCTGTTTCGATTTTAACCCGCTTGGCAGATTCCCCTACTGATTCAAGTTTTTTATTGAAGGGCTTGTAAAAAGCGTCAATGATTTTTTCCCAACCGGCGGTGCCTTTCGCAATATTATCAAGGTCGTTTTCCATATCAGCGGTAAATTGATACTCAAAAACGTCAGAAAAATTTGCCATTAAAAAACTATTCACAGCTTCACCAATATGGGTGGGAAAGAATTTTTTGTCTTCTTTTTCGATATATTTTCTGATTTGAATCGTATGAATAGTTGGGGCGTAAGTCGATGGTCGGCCAATGCCTAACTTTTCAAGGGTTTTAATGAGTGAAGCTTCGTTAAAACGGGCAGGCGGTTGGGTGAATTTTTGTTGAGGATCGACACTAAGGAGGTTGAGAGCGTCGCCAACGGTAACTTTCGGCAAGATAACCTCGTCGGTGGGAGCTTTGTAATTGTAGACGATTTTCCAGCCAGCGAATTTTTGAGTTTGACCGGTAGCGCGAAGAAGATATTTGTCCGCCGCAACGTCAATCTTTGTTTCATCGTAAACGCTGGGGGTCATTTGGGAAGCAAGAAAGCGATTTCGAATGAGATCGTAAAGCTTGGCTTGTTCTTTGACAAGTTCGGTGCCATTATCGGCTGGGGTGGTTGGGCGAATGGCTTCGTGTGCTTCTTGGGCGGACTTGGAGTTGGTCTTGTAAAAATTGGGTTTTACTGGGACATATTCCGGACCATATTTATCACTGATATATTTAAGGGCGGCGGCTTGGGCAGAGACCGCGATATTTAAGGAATCAGTACGATGATAAGTGATCAAACCTTCCTCGTAGAGCTTTTGGGCGACAGACATTGTTTTTTTCGCGCTCCAACCATATAAATTGGCGGCGGCTTGACTCATGGTGGACGTAGTAAAAGGTGCAAAAGGCTTTTTGTGGCGTTCACGCTTGACGACATCGGAAACCTGGTAACTGGCATTTTTTAGATTATTAACAATGACATCAGACTCTTTTTGATTACCAACTTTTTCTTTAAGAAGCTTGATTCTGAAAGTGTCCTGCCTACCGGCAGGCAGGCTTTTTTGGACATCACAAAATATTTCCCAATACTCCTCGGCTTTGAAGGCTTTGATTTCGGCTTCGCGCTCAACAATCAAACGAACAGCAACAGATTGAACACGACCAGCTGATAGGCCACGACGAACTTTGCGCCAAAGCAGAGGTGAAAGTTTGTAACCTACCAGGCGGTCAAGAACGCGTCTGGCGATTTGAGCATTAACTAAGTTTTCATCAACACCGCGCGGTTCAGATAAAGCATGGTTGACGGCGGTTTCTGTGATTTCATGAAAAACAATGCGCTTGGTTTTACCATTACCAATTTCTTCTTTAACGTGAGCGGCAATAGCTTCCCCTTCACGGTCAGGGTCTGTGGCCAGATAAATAATCTTGGCTTTTTTGGCAAGGCCTTTAATTTTGTTTAATTCTTTGGAACGGGCATCAACAAGGATGTAGTCTGGCTTGTAATTTTTGTCTACGTCAACGCCAAGCTTACTTTTGGGTAGGTCTTTAACGTGGCCCATGGTGGCTTCGACAGAGTAGTCTTTACCTAAAAAGCGACCCAGGGTTTTGGCTTTGGTTGGTGACTCGACAATAATTAGATCCATTGGTGACTTTTAATACAAGAACATATTTTATAGGATCATGTCAAGGATGTCGGCCGCAGAGGTGGCTAGATGGGCGCCTTCTTTAATTAAAAAGTGGGAAGCTTCGGAGTGCGGAGAAAAAATAGAGCCGGGAGTGGCAAAGACTTCTTTTCCTTGGTTAGCGGCATGGGTAGCGGTAGAAATGGTGCCGCTTCTTTTGGCCCCTTCGATGACCAAAACGGCTTTGGCTAAACCAGAAATGAGTTGATTACGTAGAAGAAAGTTTTTACCCAGGGGTTTTGTTTCGGGAGAAAACTGGCTAAGGACGGCGCCACTTTGCGTAATTTTATGAAAAAGATTTTCGTTTTCAGGAGGATAAATTACATTAAGGCCGCTGCCTAAAACTGCAATTGTGCGGCCACCGGCTTTGAGGGCAGACAAATGAGCAACTGTGTCAACGCCTCGTGCCATTCCTGAAACAATGGTTACTTTGTGTTTTACAAGATCTGTGACGATTTTTTGAGTGACTTTTTTACCGTAAGAACTCATAATTCGGGTGCCAATTACGGCAACAGCGAGTTGGTCCGCAGGTTTAAATTTGCCAAGTGTATAGAGAGTACCGGGCGGATTCGGAAGTAGCCTGAGGTTTTCCGGGTAGGAACGGTTGAGGGGAGAAATAATTCGGATTTTTTCGGGCATTTAGCGATTATGAAACCAATAATCGAGAATTTCTTTGGCCAGAGGCGCAGCATCAGCGCTACCTTCACCACCTTTTTCGATGAGAATCGTAAGGACAATTTCTGGATCTTTGCTTGGCGCAAAAACAGTGAACCAAGCGTGAGTGGCATCTTCTTCATTTGTTTCGGCAGTACCGGTCTTACAAGCTGCCTCCGGAGAAAATCCAAAGAAAGGAAAGGCAGTCCCCCCTTCGGAACAGGCAGAAGTCATGCCGGAGATTACATAGTCAATATTTGATTCACTAATGCCTAAGTCTTGACAGTTCGAAGGCGTGGTTTGTGATATATGAGGTGGACAATATTGGCCACGATTGGCAATAGTTGTGGTGATCATATGGACCGCAATCGGAGTGAGTGATAAATCACCCTGACCGATAGACATATGATAGGTGTTTCCTAAGTACCACCTTTCACCTTTAACGGCTTTTTTCCATTCGGGTGAGGGAACAAGACTTTCAATTTCGCCGGGAAGATCGATATTGGTACGCTTATCTAAACTGAACTTTCGAGACCACTCGACAATATTATCAATGCCTGTGAGCTCGCCTATTTTATAAAAAAATGTGTCGGTAGAGCGAGCAAGGGCACGAGGCAAATCAATTTGGCCTTCTTTACCACCATATTGGGTAAAGTACCAGTTATTGTAGACAAAGTCTTCGACTTTGATAAACCCCTGATCGTCATAGGTATAGTTTTGATCGATAGCACCGGTTTCGAGCGCGGTAATAGCGACAAGCGGCTTATAAACGGAGCCTGGATGAAAGGAACCGCCGATAGCGCGATTGAACATAGGCAAGTCTTTATTTGTTAAAACCGCGGTAATTTTGTCTTGAACGAGAAGTGAGGGATCAACAAAAAGATTAGGATCAAAAGAAGGTGATGAGTATAGCGCTAAGATCTCACCATTTCCTGTACTTGCAATAATGACACCTTTTTTGCTTTGGAGACGGGCGGAAATGATCTTTTGGAGACCGTAATCAATAGTTGTCGTCAAACTTTCGCCGGGTGTTGGTTTTTTTCGACCAAGAACGCGGATTTTATTACCAAAGGTGTCGACTTCGACAAGCTCTTCTCCATCGATACCGCGAAGTGTACAGCCATACTGCTTTTCAAGCCCACTCCTGCCAACTAAAGTGCCAATTTTTCGGGGACCTTTTTCTAGACAGTCAGGGTCGGATTTTCCCACCTCCTCTTCGTTTACTTCGCCTAGATAACCACTGACGTGGGCAAACTTATCGGCAAGCGGATAAGTGCGGATTGACTCTGTGATAATTTCTTCTTGGGAAGTATCTTTTTCTGGGGCGACTTTGTCAAAACCAGATTCTGGAGAAAAATTGACAGCGAATTGTGATTCTTCGTTGTCAATAAGAATTTCACCTCCCCGTGCCAAAACTTGGCCGCGACCGGCATGGATCGGGACGTGACGAATCCGATTATTGTCGGCAAGAGAGTGATAGTAGGCCCCTTTAATAATTTGAAGTTCAAATAAGCGGCTTATCAGAATAAGGGTGCCAAAAAGTAAGAGGCCCTTGTAAAACCAAGCGAGCCATGAATGTGTGGCCGAAGAAAGGGTTTGCATATGAAGATATTAGCACACGCGACACTGCTGCCTTTAGAGTTGGGTAATGTTGAGTTTTTTGAGAAGGCTAGGATCAGAAAGAAGTTTACCGCAACCTCTGACGACGCAGGTGAGCGGATCCTCGGCGATAATAACTTTGGTTTTGCAGGCGTCGGCGATCATTTTATCAATACCGGAAATAAGTGATCCTCCACCGGCCATGACAATACCTCGTTTCATGATGTCGCTGACCAATTCCGGAGGAGCTTCTTCTAGGGTGTCTTTGATATGGCCAACGATTTCTTGGATGATAGGCATAAGAGACTCTCGGACTTCGTCGGAACTGATTTTTTTGCTTTTGGGAAGCCCAGTTTCAAGATCTCGGCCACGAACAGTCATAAATTTTTCCTTCATGGGAGATGCCGAACCAATATTGATTTTGAGTTCCTCCGCTGTTGGCTGACCAAGAAGAAGAGAATACTTAAGCCGGAAATAATTAATGATAGCCTCATCCATTTCATCGCCGGCGATTCTAATAGAACGACCAAGAACAATACCTCCCAAAGAAATCGTGGCAATTTCGGTAGTTCCTCCACCGATATCGACAATGAAAATACCGGTTGGATCTTGAACAGGCAAATCTGTTCCGATAGCCGCGGCCATGGGCTCTTCAATGAGAAAGGCCTTTCGAGCGCCGGCCGAGATAGCAGCGTCAACGACAGCGCGACGTTCAACCTCAGTTACTCCGGAGGGAATGCCAATCACAACACGAGGGCGAGGAATTTTGGGAAAGATTGTACCCGACTCATGAACTTTTTTAATGTAGTGATTAAGCATCGCGGCAGTGGCGTCAAAATCAGCAATAACACCATCTTTAAGCGGACGAATAGCTTCGATAGCGGCGGGGGTTTTGCCGACCATTTTTTTCGCGGCGAGGCCGATTGCCAAAATGCTTTTTGATTTTTTGTGACGAGCCACGGCGGAGGGCTCTCTGATCACAATCCCTTTTCCGGCGACAAACACAAGAGTATTAGCTGTCCCCAAATCGATGGCGACATCATGGCTAAAAAAACCTAAGATACGATTGATCATGTGGCCAAAGTATAACACTGACAGCGTAGATCGCCACGCTTACTTCGCTCGCTCGCGATGACATTTTATTTATATAATGGTTGTGATGATTGGGGTATTGTTTCAAGTATTATTTTTTGTTTTGCCGTTTATCTTTTTCCCCGGCACCAGTGAAGCGTTTGAATTTAATAAAATTGTTTGCGTTTATATTTTTACTGTATTAATAGTGTCGGCTTGGGCGATTAAAAGTATAAATCAGAAAAAAGTTATTTTTCGCAGAAGTGTGCTCGACATTCCTCTACTATTTTTTTTGGGGTCGCAAGCTTTATCTGCTTATTTTTCGATTGACCCGAGGACTTCAATTTTTGGTTATTATTCAAGATTTAACGGAGGCCTTCTTTCGCTTGTATCATACGCACTACTTTATTGGGCGTATACCGCAAATATGGCCAAACGCGACACAGAAGTAGTTTTACGAAATATGATCCTGGCTGGAGTGATAATCGCCACTTGGGCCGTATTTGAACATTATGGATATAGCTTGAGTTGTTTAATTATTAAAGGCCAGTTTAACGCGGTTTGCTGGCAGCAGGACCTAGAGACGCGCGTGTTTGCGACCCTAGGACAACCAAATTGGTTGGCGGCATATCTGGTCGCTTTGCTACCAATTTCTAATTACGAATTTCTAATTTCTAAAGGTAGGGTGAATAAAGTGTTGTGGAGTGGTGCTACTGTGGTTATGTTTGCGGCGGTTTTGTTTACTAAATCAAGGTCGGGTTTATTGGGATTTTGCATCGCGTATATTTTATATTGGGGACTGGTTTTAATTAAAAATCAAAGTTATTGGAAAATATTTTTAAATTTAAGTTTATTTCTGGTAATTATTATTGGCATTTTTCAGATTAAGCAGGTGAAACCAGTTGATACTACAGGAATGCTCATTACGCCGTCGAGTGAAATCAGAAAAATTGTTTGGAAGGGGGCGCTTGATGTTTGGAAAAAGTATCCGCTTCTGGGAAGCGGGGTAGAAACTTTTGCTTTTTCTTACTTTGAGAAAAGGCCCGCGAAACATAATTTAACGAGTGAGTGGGATTTGATATACAACAAAGCTCATAATGAGTATTTGAATTATCTTGCCACAACGGGAGTGATTGGTTTAGGAAGTTATCTTTTAGTAATATTTACGGCACTTACTGTCTTTGTAAAAGAATTAAGAATCAAGAATTATGAATCGACAAGTCGCGGCTATGCCGAAAGCGCGGCTTTGCTGGCGGGGTATGTGAGTATTTTGGTCACGAATTTTTTTGGGTTCAGTGTGGTTACCACGACTTTTTTGTTTTTTTTAATGCCGGCGATTTTAATATCATGCAAAAAATAGGGGTACTGTTAATAGCTGGAGTGGTGGGGTGGATGCTGGTTTTAGTGGGCCAATATTGGCGCGCGGATTATTTATATGCCCAGGGAAGATACGGCGAAGCTATCAGACTAAATCCTAGTGAGCCTTTGTATCGCGTGGCGACTGGAGTATCGGAGGAGATCGCGAGGGCAAAAATAATGGCACCAAGAAATGTAAAACTTCTTGAAATGGCGGCAAACAGGTATATGGATTTAGCCGTACATGAGCCAAAATATTACCTGATGGCGATTCAAACTTATGAGGAGCTAATCATTCTCGCACCGACTTATGCCAGATTTTATTACAACTTGGGAATGAGCTATTTGGCGATCGGAAATACAACGAAGGGAAAGGAAATGCTTCAGCAGGCTCTAATTTTAAAACCTAATTACGAGAAGGCAGAGCGATTACTTGATATAATAGGGCAATGATTTTAAAAATTGTTGATATTAAAAGCCCGGTCCTTCGGAAAAAAGCAAAGAAAGTCGCTAAAATAGACAAGAAAGTGCGGCAGCTGATTGCTGACATGAAGGACACGCTTTTGGCGCAAACCAACCCAGAAGGGGTGGGTTTAGCGGCGCCACAAGTAGGTAAGTCATTACAAATATTTGTGATGCATTACCCGGAAGAAGGGCTCGACTTAAAAGTAGTGATTAACCCTATTGTGCTTGAAAAAGGCGTCGTCGGGTCACAAAAAAAGAAGAAGGGGGAGAAAGATATTTTGGAAGGGTGCTTATCTCTCCCCTATTATTATGGTCCGGTTGATCGAGCTGATAAGATAAAAATTAAATACTCACTAGAAAGTGGGCAGGAGTGCACTGAGGAGTTTGGTGGTTTTGCAGCTCAGATTATTCAGCATGAAGTTGATCACTTGAAAGGAAAGCTTTTTATTGATCATATTTTGGAGAAAAAATCTCGACTTTTTTATATCGAAAGTGATGAAGTGGAGGAAGTAGAAATATGAAAATTGTTTTTTTTGGAACACCGGATTTTGTGATCCCGGTTCTGGCCAATCTTTGCGAGACATATGACACACCACGCGAAAAAGGCGTAATCGGCGTTGTGACCCAACCACCAAAACTTGCTGGCCGAGAGAAGATGCTACAGTATTCGGCGGTGGACAATTGGGCCTTTAAGAAAAAATTGAATTTGGTTACGGATATTAATAAAGTGCCGAACGCTGATTTGGGAGTTTGCGCGGCGTATGGGGCCATAATTCCCCAACATGTGATTGATCAGTTTAAGTTTGGCATTTTGAATGTCCACCCGTCTTTATTACCAAAGTATCGAGGGGCTTCGCCAATTCAGGCGGCCATGGTGGCTGGCGAAGAAGAAACGGGGGTAA
>Ga0208958_1001862_pt1 | contig 19533 bp, 7 predicted proteins | sample RifOxyB1_FD_184032 | JGI IMG/M metagenome (GOLD analysis project Ga0208958, IMG submission 184032) | Soil microbial communities from Rifle, Colorado - Rifle Oxygen_injection B1 (SPAdes) | ecosystem: Environmental > Terrestrial > Deep subsurface > Rock core/Sediment | place: Rifle, Colorado... | reverse complement strand
CTTTCTGACGTCCCATCATCGCGTGGACTTCCGCTCGATCGATGGGACGTCAGTGAATCAGCATCAGCCGGCCGATTCAACAGAGTTTTTCAACGGAATAGACCAGGAGCGGACATCGCCCAGCGCCGGAACTAAGCCGCACCGCTAGGCGGCGTCGGATTGAATGAGTAGAAAGGAGACTTCCCCTCCGACGGCACTGCCGTTCGGCCTCGAGGGCCATGATTGGGTTGCGACTCAATCAACGCAGAGGAGAAGTCTCCCGTGGCCACTATAACCATTGGCATTGACCTGGCAAAACTGGTGTTCTCGGCCTGCGAGCTGGACGCCGCTGGACACGTCCGGCAGCGACGCGACCTGCGACGCGACGCCCTAGGGTCATGGTTAGCGCAGTTGCCCGCGGGTACCGTCGTGGCCATGGAAGCCTGTAGCGGCGCGCACCATTGGGCGCGGTATTGCCTGAGCCTGGGGCTCGTCCCCAAGCTGATCGCTGCACAGTTCGTGACCCCGTTTCGCAAGAGCCGAACAGCCAAGAACGACCGGAACGACGCCGAAGCCATAGCGACCGCCGCCCGGCAAGGCAACATGCGCTTCGTGCCAGTGAAATCCATCGACCAGCAGGCGCGGCTGGCGGTGCATCGGGTGCGGGAAGGCTACAAGGTCGAGGCCTTGGCCACCAGCAATAGACTGCGTGGCCTGCTGGCCGAGTTCGGTGTGGTCGTGGCCCGACAGGATCAGGCGCTGCGGCACGCCGTGGGTGATCTGGCGATCCGCGATCAACTACCGGGTGCGCTACTGCACCTGATCGACGACCTCGCACTGCATTGGAAGACAGTGATTGAGCGCATTGTGGCGTGCGATGCAGCCATCGCGTCGACGGCTTCGAAAGACATCCGGTGCGTTCGTGCGCGCCAGGTCATCGGTGTTGGTGCGCTGACCGCCGACGCCCTGGTGGCGACGGTGGGCGATGCGCGCGAGTTCAAGAACGGTCGCCAGATGGCGGCGTGGTTGGGACTGGCGCCGACACAGCATTCCAGCGGTGGAAAATCGCGACTGGGTACGATCAGCTGTCGAGGCGATAGCTATCTTCGAACCTTGTTGATCCAGGGCGCCCGCAGCAGCCTGCAGCGCGCCAAGGCGGTCGCCATCGAGAAGGCCACGCCAGAACAGCTGTGGATCCGCGATCTGGTCGCGCGATTGCCGTTTGGCAAAGTGCTGGTCGCCATCGCCAACAAACACGCACGCCAGCTGTGGGCGATGCTGGCACGCGAGGAGGACTACGACGCACACGCGTGGCTGAAGCACCCGATGGTGCAGCGACCGCGAAGCACACGGCCGTTCCAAACGGCCTGATTCACAACAGCTTTCACCGCCCGAGCGAGCACGGTAGACAACGGGTCAGACCCACCTGGAGAGAGCCTGACTAACTGTTCGGCGCCACCGCATGCCAAAGCTGATCCCTGGGGCATGGGCGAAACCGATGAATGAAAGAAGCCTCCGGGCGCGGTTTTTACCCTGGTCCGGGCGAGTACCAAAACGCCCAACAAGACCGATTACGGAAATGCAGTCTGGCAACCGTTGAATCCGAATCGCACTGGCAGCACCGCAGCATCAAACGACAACCTGAGAACAGCAACGGCCTTCAAGCTACAGGCAAGAGCGTCATGTACCCGGGCTTGACGGGAAGCTCCTTACGGAATTGTTAGGCCTCACTCAGCATTCTCAATGCGCTACTGGTGTCTGCTGTGATGCTAGCAAAGACTGTTTTATCGAACTCTGGCCCATGTGGCGTATCGCCGAAAATTGCTTTGTCGCACTGAGCTAGGGCGCCCATCAGATCGTCCCAGTAAGCCTGGAAGTCAGGAATGGTCAGATCTTTGAATCCGAACGCAGCGAAGAGAGGTGCTTCAAAATCTGTGTGAGCCACTAGTTTATTTCTTAAGTTTAGTATCTTCGATACAAAATTCTCTTGTCGGTCAATGGCGGAGCGAAGGTTATCGGCGGCCTTGACACAAGCGGGCGATTGCTTTTCAAGCATCTGCAAAAATTGAGTAAGGTGATTCTTTTGCTTTGCCTTATCGTTCAGACGTCCGATCGCACTGATTGCAGACTCCTGAAGAGATCCGAGAACGCTGTTCCAGAAGAGTGGATTCTTGTTCAATGCTTCGAGAACGGGCTTGTTCCGGTCTTGAGAGTTGATGGCGCAGTAGGCAGCAGCAGCCTGTGCGTATCCCATGAAATCATCGTGAACCAGTCGCATGGTGCGGAAGAACCGACGTTGTTGCTGATCGTCTGCAAAGTAGAGATTCATCTTGGTGAGGCCTGGCACCTGAGTTAAGCCGTGCCGTGAAGCGGCCTCGGCCTGACTTGATTGTTAGGCGGCAACCCGTCGCTTTCAGGAACGTGGTGAGCTAGCACATGATCAACGAAGTAAGCGAGCTCCTTAAGGTACGCAACTTGCTCACGTGTCACCATCCTAATAACAGCGCTAGTCGCCACGAAGAATATAACGCCAGCCGCAGCTATCATCCGCAAAAGATCATTTGGAGCGTAGATTCCAAGTACCGCCAAACAGACGCCAAGTAGCGCCGAGTAAACGGGATAGAAATCTGACTTGGCTCCAATAATCTCTGCTCTCCTCTTTGCCGTGAGTGAGATGAGGCGAAGCTTATGAAGCTCCTCCTTGTCGTAAAGATTTAGTTTTGATCTCAGCTTCTGAAGTGATGATCCTGTCGTTTCAGAGTCGATGCTGATCACATGCGATTCGTCCCAATCACGAAAGGGCACGAAGAATGTCTTAAAACCGTTGCCAAAGTTCTGGCCAACAAGATGCCAAAGTTTGTATCGCTCACTCTTGTACGACTTGGCAAACTCTGCAAATCGGTCTTCTAGCCGCTCCTTCATGAAATCTCCTTTTCCTCATAACTACCTAATAGCCGGATCCATCGATTCGGTTATACGACTTATCCACAGCGCAGACTATAGTGGGCTATCCCCTTGATACGGCTCGATCTTAGGGCGGCTCGGTCCGACTGCCAAGCCGACGTATAATCGGATCCAGCAGGTTGCAGAGCGTGAGCTCCGGCTGATGTCCGCTTTGGGTCTATTCTGTTGAAAAACTCGGTCCCGGAGCAGGGGCGTCACGTGACCAGGCAGCCGGAAGCGGATTTGTTCGATCCGCAATGAAGCAAATGGGGGCGCGCAAGCGCCCCATGCCTTAGATCGGCACCGCAATTCCTGCTTCCGGGCCTTTCGGCATCAACCACGCCGCCATTCTTCGCAGATTTTGCGCAGTCGCCGCCAACAGGAACTCGTCGCGGGCACCTTTCAGGCCCCGAAGCCGCAAGCGATCCAGCCGCAGGATGCGCTTGAGGTGTGCGAACAGCATCTCGACCTTCTTTCGATGTCGCCGCGATCGTGCGTATCGAGGTGTTGATGCCAACTGGCGGGCCACGTCGCGTGCGGATTCGTTGACCTGGCGGGCGATCTTCCGATGCGTGGTGTTGGGGCAGCATCGCGACTTGAGCTCGCAGCCGGCACAGTCGTAGACGCTGCTGCGATAGATCAGCGTGTCGTCCGCCGTAGGCTTGCCAGTTGAGCGCAACGGCTTGCCCTGTGGGCAGCGATATTCGTCGGCTTCGGCCTCCCAGCGGAAGTCGGTACGTCCCAGCGAACCATCCTTGCGCTCGGCCTTGTCCCACACCGGAACGTGCGGTTCGATCGCTTTCTCGTCCACCATCCAGCCCAGCATCTCGGCGGTGCCGTAGGCCGTATCGCCGATCAGATGCGTCGGCTTGATCTCGAACCGTTCCTCGACGCGATCCACCATGACCTTGGTGGCGTTCACCTCGTTCGTGCGGTGTGCGGGCGTGGCCTCGACGTCGAGGATGACGCCGGCCTTGGTGTCGATCAGGTAGTTGGTCGAATAGGCGTAAAACGCCGGGCCGCCGGGCGCGGCCGTCCACTGCGCGGCCGGGTCGGTGAGCGACACGTTCTTCGGAGGCTTACGCGCTTCCTCTGCGGCGTCCAGCGCTTCCAGGTACTCGCGTACCGGGCGCGTGAGCGACGACTCCCGGTCCCAGCTGGCATCGCTGCCCGGGACGCCGCGCTGGCGGTTTGCGTCGGCCTTGATGACGCTGGCATCGATGGCGAAGCCTTCGCCTCCGACCAGGCCCTCAGCCAAGCAGCGCTCCAGCACCTTCTCGAACACGAAGCGCAGCGTGTCGCTGTTGCGGAACCGTCCATGCCGGTTCTTTGAAAAGGTCGAATGGTCCGGCACTGCATCCTCCAGCCCCAACCGACAGAACCAGCGGTAGGCCAAGTTCAAATGCACCTCCTCGCACAGCCGGCGCTCGGAGCGGATGCCGAAGCAGTAGCCCACGATCAGCATCCGGATCAGCAGCGCCGGATCAACGGAGGGGCGGCCGGTGTGGCTGTAGTGCGGGGCGAGGTGCCGATGCAGCTCGCCGAGGTCCAGGAACTGATCGATCCTGCGGAGCAGATGGTTCGCTGGAACGTGGTCTTCCAGGTTGAAGGCGTAGAACAGCGGCACTTGGCCGACTTCCTGACGTCCCATCATCGCGTGGACTTCCGCTCGATCGATGGGACGTCAGTGAATCAGCATCAGCCGGCCGATTCAACAGAGTTTTTCAACGGAATAGGCCAGAAGCGGAAATAGGCGATGAAGACGAAGCGCCGCCGCACCCTCTCTTGAAGGGCGTTAAGAGAAGCGAACTATTGCCCCAACGCCAATGGAGCATCCCTCTCAACGCGCGACGTTTAAGCGAACCTCGACGCGACGGTTGGGGATCAGGCACTCGCGCAACGCCGGCTGTGGCTTCACGCCGTCGCACGACTGGACCTGCTCGGTGTCGCCCTTGAAACGGTAGGTCACCTTGGCCGCATCAATGCCACGCTCGACCAAGAGCGCACGCACGGTCTGCGCGCGACGCTCGGACAGCGCCTGGTTGTAGTCATGGCCACGCCCCTGCAGCCGGTCGGCATGGCCGACCAGTTCCACGCCGCTCAGCGTCAGGCCTTCGGCACGCAGGCGGTCGAGTTCGCGGTCCAAGCTCTGCAGCGAGTAGGCGCGAATGTCGGCGCGGCCCGAGCGATCGAACTCGAACAGCACATTGGCGGTCAGCACGGTGTCCGCCGGCAGCACCACCGGCACTGTCGGCGTGGCGCCGCATTGGCGCGACAGCGCTTCGGCATCGCTCACCCAGTCCTCGGCGATCTGGATGTACGGCTTGGCGTGCCGCCACTGCTGCTGGTTGAACTCGTTGCCGGCGTGGACCAGTTCTACCTCGCCGCAGGCGACGGCCTGCTGCGCGCAGGCGAACCCGGGCGTGCCATGGACCGCGCCCAGGCGCTTCCACAGGTCCTCGCGCACGCGCGCCGCCCCGTTGACCAGCGGCGTGTCGGTCGGCAGCGGCGTGACGCCCTGCTCCATGCCCACGATCAGCTTCTCGGACTCGGTCAACGCTTCCTGCGGGAAGGCGCTGCGGTCGTTCCGCGAGTACTCGTGGAAGGAGACGTCCAGCCAGCACTGCGCTTTCGACAAGTGGTAGTCGCGGACCGGACGGCCGCCGTCGTTCAAGGCCTGGATGCGGCCCTGGGTGTGCTCATAGCCCGTCAGATCGGCATGGATCGCCTCGTCGGTGATCCGGTCGCGCGCCGGCGTCAGCTGCGTCTGCTGCGCATGCGCGGTGGAAACGAGGCCAGCCAGCACGGCGGCGCACAGGAGGGAGGTTTTCGTGTGGGTCATGTCGTTAATCCTCAGCGCACCGGATCGCGGTAGCGGGCGTCTTCCCTGCGGAAGAGGTCTTCGTCGAACTTGAAGCGCAGGCGGATGAACGCGCCCTGCTGCGTGTACTCGTAACCGGTCAGGTCGTCGTCGCCGCGGAAGCCGGTGGCGTTGTAGCCCACCGACAGCCACAGGTTCTGCCGCAACAAGCGACCCACTTCCATGCCGAACGCGTACTGGTTGGCGCCGTCCTGGCCGCGGAACGTCGAGCCCAGCACGCCGATGTCCCAGTTCTCTGTGATGTCGTAGACGATGCGGCCGGACAGCAGCACGGCGTTGAAATCGTCGTCGACGCGACCGGTGTCGGCGTAGAAGAAGCTGTCCTGCTGCCACTTCGCCGCCACCCGGCCGGTCAGCCACCACGGACGCGACGGGTGCCAGTCCGCGTGCGCCGAGATGATGTGCGCGCTACTACGGATGTCCTGGCCGGTGTCTGAGCCGAAGCCGGAGCCGTCCATGCCGCTCTCGTCCTTCTCCAGCTTGTACTCGTAGCGGGCCAGCGCGTTGACGCGGTTGGTATCGGTGTCGCGATACGCCGCGCCGATCTGGAAGCGGTCCTGCAGCACGTCGCCGCGCGCGTCGTACTCGGTGCGCAACAGGTAGTTGCGTGCCAACAGCGTCCAATCGCGGCTCAACTTGCGCGCGGCCAGGAACTGCAGCAGCGTCGTGTTGTAGCCCTCGTTGGTCGGCGTGCCGGCGACGTCGTCGGAGATGCGATGCTCCAGGCGCACGTTGCCGCGCCACAGCGGGTTGGCGCTGTAGTCCAGCGCGAAACCGATGCCGGTGGAGTCACCGATATTCCCCGAGATGACGTTGGTGTGCTCCAGCGTCGTATCCAGGCGCAGGCCCTCGCGCAGGTCCCAGCGGTTGCGCATGCCCGAGGCGGCCTGGATGTCGCGGCCGGCGATGGCATCGCGCAAGCGGTACTCGGAGAACAGCTGCGTGTCCTTGATGAAGCTGGTGTCCACGCCCAGTGCCACCGTGTCCGCCTCGCGCCCGTCCTGGGTCAGGCCGTTCACGCCGCTGATGCCGGTCTGCTTCTCGTAGCGGCCGTAGATACGGCTGCGTTCGCGCAACTGGTAATCCATGCCCAGCGCCACGCGATTGCGGTCCTCGCCGTGGATGTCCTGCTCCACTTCGCCGCCGAGGCTGAAGCGGTCGCTGGCGCGGTAGCCGAGGCCGATGCGCAGCATGTCCGACGACAGTTCGGTGCCCACCGGCAGGCCGCTGGCCACGTCGTTGGGATTGCCGCTGCTGATGATCGGCAGGCCGGTCAGCGGATCCAGCGGTTGCTGGCCGTAGCCGAGCGCACCGCCGCCGGAACCGGTGGCGTAACCGCCCGTGAGGCCGCCGATGTTGCCGTAGCCGCTGCTGGTGGCCCACGTGTAGTACGCGCCGACCGTCTCGCGGATGGCGCGGTAGCCGACATCCAGCGTCAGCCGGTCGGTGAGCTTCACGCGCGTGCCCGCACTGGCGGCATCGCGTTCGCCGCCATCGGGGTTGCGGTCCTCGCTGCGCAGGCCTTCGGCGTACAGCTCGAAGCGCTCGTTGAGGCGCCAGCGCGTGGTCAGGCTGTACTCGCCGCGGCCGCCGTACAGCGACGAAGCCGGGTTGTTGAACGCAGGATCGGACTGGCCGGCGAACAGCTTCAGGCTCAGCGCTTCGCCCGCATGGCCCAGCTCGACGCGCCACGCATCGCCTTCCACCAGCCCGCTCAGGCCCTGCAGGCCCGGCGTGCCGTACTGGTTGACGCTGTTGGTGTTCACCTCGCTGCGCGTACGCGCGGCTTCGGCCACCAGCCAGGTGTTGGCGCCCAGCTTGTAGCCGATATTGGCGCTGCCCATTTCGAACGCCGCGAAGGGATTGCGGTCGTCGACGTAGGAACCGCCGATCTCGCCGCGTTCGCCCACGCGCAGTTGCGCGTCCGCGCCCAGCACGAGGAACTTCTCGGTGCCCTGGTCCAGTTCGTAGGTGATGCGCAGCGACACCGGATTGAGGTCGCTGTCGAAGGAGGGCAGGAAGCTGTTGAGCAGGATGCGGCCGGAGAACGGCTCGAAGCTGTAGTCCACCAGGCGGCCCAGCGGACGCACCGAGACGATGCGCGAGGGCTGGTTGCGGTCGCGCACCACCACTTCCACCCGCTCGCTGCCTTCCAGCACCGCGTTGTTGCGCAGGCCGTAGGGACCGCTGCCGGCGGCCGGCAGTTCCTCGATCACCTGGCGCAGCGAGTCCTCAATGGCGAAGACGTTGCCGCGCACGCGCGCATTTTCGAAATGCCAGCCCAGGCCGGTCGCGGTGCGGTTGTAGGTGCCCAGCACGCGCTGGCCCGCCTGCGTGCCGAAGTCGACACCGGTCTGCGTGGCGATGTTGTCGCCGGTCTGGAAGTCGCCGTACAGCAGGTAGCTGCGGTCCTTGTCCACGCGCACGTACAGGCGCTCGGCCGAGCGCGCATCGAAGCCGCGCAACGACGCATCGCCGTACACCGGGTAGAACTCCTCCGGTTGGATGTCGCGCAGCAGGCGCGCCCGCACGTCCTTGTCGGAGTCGTAGGCCGCGGTCAGCAGGTACTCACCCTTGATCGTGCCCTTGACGAAGAACGCGGCACGCGCGGCACCGTTGGCCTTGCCGTTGTTGAACTGCTTCTCCCAGCGCCGGATCTCGCGCTCGAAGCCATCGCCCTGCTGGGTGCCGTTGATCAGGCTGTCGCCCTTGCGGCGGAAGTTGATGACACCCTCGATCAGGCCGGTGGCGATCAGCTCGCGCATCTCCGGCACGAAGCCGATCACGCCCTCGGCACTGTGGCCGCCCGAGGTCACGCGCAGCAACACGTCCTGCGGATCGTGCGGGGCCAGCAGTTCGAACTCCGCGCGACCGTTGTGCACGGCCAGTTGGATACCGGGGGTGACCTCGTCGGCGTCCAGCCGACCCGGACCGAATTCATCCGTGCGGCCATCGGCCAGCTTGATGCGACCGCCACTGTGCTCGATGGTGGCGAAGGCGTCGCCGGCCATCGGCTTGCCATCGGCACCGTACAGCTGCACGACGACCTTCACCGGCGACTGCCCGTCGGCGGGCACGCCATCGCGATCGACCTCGACCAGCACGCGGTCCACGCCCACGTTGACGCTGTAGTCGACGTTGCCGGGCTGTGCGTACAACGGTTGTGGCGCGCGGTCCTGCGATTCGGGCGACTGCGGATAGAGCGGCGTGGCCTGGCCGAGGACCGGCGTGAAACGCTGGTCGCCGGACACGGCCTGCGCCTGCACGAGCGTCGGCGTCACCGCCAGGGCCAGCGCCAGCGCGAGGGGGTGGAACGAAGGACGCGATGCGCGCATGGCACGGGATTCCATGAAGGTCGACGGACGCGGGGCGGAGCGGCTCATGGCTGCACCTCCCCGTTGCGCGCGTCATCCGTGCCGGTCGGCGCGCTCGTCGTAGGCCTGGGTTCGACGATCGGCCGCTGGTTGGCCGAGTCGGTGCCCTGCTGCGGGGCACGCGCCGGCTTGCTCTCGAACCGCAGCGGCTGCTGGTTGCGCTCGGTTTCCGGCGCACGGATCTCGCCCTGCGTACGGCGCGCCTTGACCTGCTCGATCACCGGGTTGGAGCAGCTGCCCTCGATGAAGTCGGCGCGGTGCAACTCGCCGTTCTTCAGATCGATGAACAGGCTGTCCGCATCGCCCAGGTTGCGGTTGCTGCTGGTGGTCAGGCGCGAGCCCACGGGCAGGGTCGACGGATCGACCTTCAGCGTGTGGCTCTTCGGCGGCAAGCCGCAGTAGCTGTACTTGCCTTCCGAGTCGCTCACCATCCAGGTGCCATCCTCGAAGTACATGCGCACGCCGGGGATGCCGAGCTCTTCCTTGTCCTGCACGTGGTTGACGTTGCAGTCCACGAAGATCTTGCCCAGCACGCAGCCTTCGTCGGCGAACACACCGCCGCTGATGATCACGCGGTACTCGGCCGGGTTCGACGGCACCACGCCCCCGTTCGGGTACGGCGTCAGCGTGGTCGGATCCACGCAGCCGCCGTCGATCGAGCAGCCGTAGGCGCGCGCACGGTTGATGCCGTCGCCCTGCTGGCTGCCCACGCCCACGCGCACGCGGTAGGTCAGCACCTTCTGCTGGCCGACGGCGAGCGCGCCGACGTCGAACACCAGCGTCGGGCCCGGCTTGCCGAGCGGATTGGCGATGCCGGCGTTGTCGACGCGCGCGGTGCCATCGATGTAGGTGAAACCATGCGGCAGGCGGTCGATGACGTTGACCGTGCCCATCGACGCACCCGCGGTCTGGCGGATGGTGATGGTGTAGACCAGGCTGTCGCCCACTTCCACCGTCTTGCGATCACCGGTCTTGGTGATGACCAGGCCGGGCGCGATCTGCGGATCCAGCGGGATGTGGTTGTGCACCGGCACCGCCACGCCCGAACCCAGGGTCAGCTCCAGGTAGTACGTCGTCGACGTGCCCACCGGGCCGGTCGGCGCGGTCGCGTTCGTCTGCACCGGGTAGCCCTCGCCCGGGGTGGACGGCGGCGTCAGCGACGAGGTCTCCGCCGGGATCATGCCGGACTCGAACGTGTAGCCGGCCGGCGGCGTCACCGCCAGTTGGAAGCGGCACGAGGCCGGGGCGTTCGGGCCCAGCAGGAACTGGTAGAAGCCTTCCGCGCCGACCGTCATCGAGATCGACGTGCCCTGCACGCTATAACCACCGAGCGCGGCGTTCAGCACGTGCTGTTCGGGCGTGTAGCCCGCGCACGTGCCGATCGGCGTCAGGGTGACGCGCGAACCGGGGACCGGCGTGCGCGTCGTCGCGTCGTAGACCACGCCACCGGGATTCAACGGCAGGCTCTGCTGCGGCAGGTTCGCACCCGGCGCCAGCACGACGGCCAGGTGCGTGTTGCCACCCTCGTTGCTGCGGCAGGAGCTGGCGGTGCCGTTGGCGATGGCGGTGCTCGCATCGCACGGCACCGGCGCACCGGCGATCGTGTCGCCGCTGACCGGCAGGCCCCACACCACGCCCGTCGCCGGATCGCGGAAGCGGATGCTCAACAGCACGCCGGGCACCTGGTCGGCGATCGAATACGTGCCATCGACACCGGTGGTCGCCGTGCCGACGACCTGGCCGCTCTCGTTCACGACTTCGACGACCCAGCCGGACAGGCGGCGGTCGCCGCCGTCGATGCGACCGAAGTCGCTGCCCTGGTCGAACCACACCGTGCCCGACACCGACGCCGACAACTGCACCGGCGTGGGCAGGCGGCACGCGTTCTGCGTGATCGCCGGGTCGCATACCGGCAGGTCGCCCGGATTGCCTTCGAAGTCGGCGCGTTCGTCCGGCGTCGGCGTGCGGTACTCGTTCTCGCCGCCGCCTTCGACGATCACCGCATTGTTCACCGGCGATCCCGTCGCGGCGGAGGCCGCCACGCGCACCTGCGCGATGATGCTGTCGCCCGACGTCGCGCCCGCAGCGATCACCGTGCTGCTGGCGCAGCGGAAACGGTCTTCGCCCGGTGCACCGGTACAGGTCCAGCCCACGCCCACGGGCGTCGCGGCGAGCGTCAGGCCGGCCGGCAGGCGGTCTTCCACCACGTAGTCGCCCGCGCTGGGCTGCTGCCCGATATTGCGCACACGCAGCGTGTAGGTGGCGGTGTTGTTGACGGTGAAGATGGCCGGCGTGGCGGTCTTGCTGACCACCAGGTCGGGCGAATCGCCGATCTCGCCGAAGTTGTTGTCGACCGACTCGCCACCCGGCGGCAGCACGATGCCGCTGATCGCCGACGGCGTGGTCGTCACCGGCGTCGCGGTACCGACGGCGGTGCCGTCGATGGTGCCCGCGCTGGTGATGCCATTGAGCGTCTCCGCCGGCTGCGTGGGTTCGGTCACGGTGTACGTGCCCGGACGCAGATCGTCGAAGCGGTAGCGACCGTCGGCATCGGTGGTGACGGTGACGTTGACGGCCTGGCCCAGGTCGTCGGTGCCGGTCAGCACCACCTGCACGTTCGCGTAGCCGCCCTCGCCCGCATCGATCACGCCGTTGTTGTTGCCGTCGTTGTAGACACGGCCGCTGATCGCGCCGGCCGGCACTTCACCGAAGTCGTTGCCGGTGACGTCCTCGCCCACGCCCAGCGTGATGGCGCTGATGACGGACGGTGTGGAGGTCGGCGGCGTCGCGGTGCCCCCGCCGGTGCCGGCGTTCGTGATGCCGTTCAACGTGCCAGCGGGTTGCTCGGGTTCGGTGATGGCGTACGTGCCCGGCGGCAGCTCGGTGAAGGCATAGGTGCCATCCGGCTGCGTGGTCACTTCACGGGTGATGGTGTTGCCGGCCAGGTCGGTGCCGGTGAGGCGCACGACCACATTGCCGATGCCGGTTTCGGACGGATCGATGACACCGTCGTTGTCGGCATCACGCCACACGCGGCCACCGATGGAACTGTTGAGTGGGATCTCGCCGAAGTTGTTGCCGATCGAGCTCGCACCGGGCGTGGTCAGGTTGATCGCACTGATCGCGCTGGGCACGGTGGTGATCGGCGTGGCGGTGCCCGACGGCGTGCCGCTGACGGTGCCGGCGACGGTCTGACCGTTGCTGGTGCCGGCCGGCTGCGTGGGTTCGGTCACCGTGTAGGTGCCCGGACGCAGGCCTTCGAACGTGTAGTCGCCGTTGGCGTCGGTGGTGGTGGTGAGCGAGACCGTCGCGCCGGTGTCGTCGGTGCCGGTCAGCGTGATGGTCACGCCGTCGATGCCGGTCTCGGCCGCGCCGGACTGGGCACCGTCGTTGTTGGCATCGAAGAACACGCGGCCGGACAGCGCCACGCCCAAGGTCTCACCGAAGTTGTTGCCGATCGACGCGCCGCCCGCAGGCAGCACGATGCCCGACACCGCGCTCGGCACGGTGGTTACTGGCGTAGCGGTGCCGCTGGGGCTGCCGCCGATCGTGCCGGCCACGGTAGTGCCGTTGATCGTGGTCACGCCGCCCACCACGGGCTGCGCGGCCTGTTCGTTGACGGTATAGGTGCCCGCCAGCAGATCGTCGAAACGGTAGTTGCCGTTGGCGTCGGTGACGATCGCGGCGATCGCATTGCCCAGCGCATCCACGGTGCCGGCCGGCAGCGAGACGCTGACGCCGGCGATGCCGTTCTCGCCCGCATCGCGCACGCCGTTGTTGTTGGCATCGAGCCACACGTTGCCCGACAGCGATGCCGCGCGCTCGCCGAAATCGTTGCCGCTGGAACCGCTCGCCGGCAGGTTGGTGACGACGATGGTGTTGGTCGGGTTCTCCTGGCCGTTCGCCAGCCCGGTCGGCTGGGTTTCGACGATGCGGTAGTTCTGGCCGGTGATCGCACCGCCATAGCTGTAGCCGCCGTTCGCGTCGGTGGTCAGGGTGACCGGCGGCAGGTCGTCCGGCGTGCCGAACGCGCCATCCGGGCCCGCGCCTTCGATCACCACGGTGACGCCGGGGATACCCGGTTCGCCCGCGTCGCGGTCGCCATCGTCGTCGCGGTCCAGGTACACGGTGCCGCTGATGATGGCGTTGGCCAGTTCGCCGAACAGGTAGCCCGTGGCCGCCTGGCCTGCGTTGATCGCGATGCCGTCGATGACGTTCGCCGTGGTCGCCGTGCCCGGCGTGGCCGCGTTGCCCGGCGTATGCCGGCCGTCGATGTAACCGGTGGGCTGCGTTTCGGTGATCGTGTACGTGGTGCCGGCCTGCGGCGGCAACAGGTCGCGGAACACGTACGCGCCGCTCGCGTTGGTCTGCACGGTGACGTTGACCGCGTTGCCCAGCAGATCGGTGCCGGTCAGCGTGAGCGTCACGCTGGCGATCGGGTTCTCGCCGCCATCGAAGCTGCCGTTGTTGTTGTTGGCCGGCGTGGTCGAGAAATCCTCGAACACGGCGCCTGCCAGCGAACCCAGGGTTTCGCCGAAGTCACGGCCGGTGACACCGGCGGACGGCAATGCCGTGACATCGATGACGTTGGCGGTGTTCTCGGTGCCGTTGCCGTATCCGTCCGGCTGGGTCTCGGTCACCCGGTAGTTCTGTCCGACCACCAGGCCGGTGAATTGGTACGCACCGTTGGCATCGGTCTGCAGCGTCACCGGCGCCGGGTCGTCGCCATTGCCGAAGATGCCGTCGGCGCCCGCGCCGGTCAGCGTCACGGTCACGCCCTGCAGGCCGCCGTTGGGACGCGAGTGCGTCGCGCCCGCGTCGCCGGCGTCGAAGTCGCCATTGCCGTTGCGATCGACATAGACGCTGCCGCTGATGCCGGCCACGGCGTCTTCGCCGAAGTTGAACACGGTGCCGTCCGTGCCGGCGCCCAGGTCGATGCTGCTGATGCGGTCGGTCGTGGCGGCATCACCGCCGACACCGGTGCCCGGCGTACAACCGGTAACGCATGCGGCGCCGCCGATCAGGCCGGCGTTCACCGCGGTCGGGCGGTTCTGGTAGTTGCCGGCGGGCAGCGCCTCGCGCAGCGTGTAGACGATCAGCGGATCCAGGTTGGTGAAGCTATAGGCACCGGACGCATTGGTCGTGGTGGTCGCCACCACGGCACCGGTGCCGGCGTTCAACAGTTCGACCGTCGCGCCTGCGATGGCGCCGTCGCTACCTTCGCGCACGTTGCTGAAATTGCCGTCGATGTAGACGAAGCCCGACAGCGAGGGACGGCGCACTTCCGGGAAGTTGTAGCGCACGCCGGTGTCGTTGGCGCCGACCGGAATGGCGGCGATCACCGAGTTCGGCGAGCCCGCACTGTAGGTGCCGCCAACGGAAGGCTCGCTGCCGCCCGTAGTGGGCAGCACGGACGGGCTGTTGACGTAGCCGGCCGGCTGCGTCTGCGTCAGCGTGTAGCCCGACGCATTCGCCGGCGACAGGTCGGTGAAGCTGTAGGTGCCGCCCGCGGCCGTGACCGCGGTACGGTTGACCGTATTGCCGTAGGCATCGGTGCCGGTCAGCGTGATGGTCACGCCGGCGATGCCGGGTTCGGTACCGACACCCTGGTGGGTACCGCCGTTGGCGCCGGCACGATCGCGATCCTGGAAGACCACGCCCGCCAGCGACGAACGGGTGACGGCCAGCGGCACGGTCACGGTGTTGTTGCCCGGGATCGGATCGACCTGCTGGGTGGAGATCGTCGCGGTGTTGTTGACGCTGCCGCCGGACGGATAGGTGTCCCAGCGCGAGGGCACGATGATGCGCACGCGACCGGTGGCGGTCACGTCGCCCAGGTTGCAGGTGACGGTGCTGCCCGCCTGCGTACAGGTACCGGTACCCACGGGCACTTCACCGCCGCCCGGGTTCGGTCCCACCTTGCGCCAGGTGATCGTGCCGGTGACCACCAGGCCCGCAGGCAAGGTGTCGGTGACCACGGTGCCGGTGCCGTTGAGCGGATTGTTGCCGGTACGGTCCAGCGAGAGGCTCGCGCCGGGGCCGTTGTTCACGCCGTCGACCACGTAGAAGAACGGCTGGCGCAGCGCGACGCTGGTCACCGTCGGCGGCAACGCCACCGCCGGATCGGTGTCCGGCGCGGCGACCACGGTCGTCTTGTTCACGCCCATGTCGGCGCGCGCGCGGATCGTCGTGTCCTGGTCGGCCGTGTTGTTGGCGGGATTGGTGTCGGTCTCTTCCGAGCTCGCGGTGACGCTGTTGAACAGCGTGTCACCGGCCGCACCCGGCGCGGTTTCGTACTGGAAGCGCACATACAGCGTGCTGGTCTGGCCGCTGGCGACCACGCCGGCCTGGTTGGCCGCGAAGCCCGCGCCCGGCATGACGCAGTCCAGGGTCAGCGGCGCGCCCACCGTCGGGTTGGCACCGGCGGTCACGCTGCACGCGCCGACCACGAACGGACCACCGGTCGTTTCCGACGCGCCGACGTAACGCACGGTGCGGCCAGCCTGTGGCGTGATCGTGTCCGACACACGCACGTTCGTGGCCAGCGACGGCCCGTTGTTGCGCACGGTCAGGCGGTAGGTGATCAGGTTCTGGCTGAGGTCGTTCGCGTTGTAGCCCAGCGGATCCACGCCGCCGGTGAAGCCCACGTCGATCTTGTTGGTGATCAGGTCCACCGCACCGCTGTTGAACGGCAGCGTCGCCGCGCGCTGGTCGTCGGCGGCGGAGGTGTTGAGGTTGTAGTCGAAGCTGCCGTTCGCATCGCTGCCGGTGGCGGCGTCGGGCGTGCCGTCGTTGTTCCGGTCGAAGTAGAAGTCGGCCACGTTGGTGAACGTGCGACCCGTGTTGCCGACGTTGACGTTCGGGCGGATCACCACCGTCAGGTCTTCGGTCTGGCCGTTGGTCATGGACAACGGCACGCACGTCACCGTCACCGTCGCGGTGCCGCCGGTCGGATTGGCGTACGACGTACCGCCGCTGGCGACCGCCGTGGTCACGCCGGCGCCGGGCGTGGCCGTGCACGTCGCAGTGCCGCCGCCGGTACGCGTGGCCGATACCAGCACGAAGCCGGCGTCGTTCGCGGGAATCGTGAAGACATCGCGGAACACGACGCCCGGCGCGGTCGACGGGCCCTCGTTGGCGTAGGACATCACGTACGTCGTGTTGACGCCCGCCTGGCCGGTGGCGCCGGAGGTGATGTTCTTCGCCGTGGTGCGCACGTTGGCCACGCGATCGACCTGCAGCCAGTCCGAGGCGCTGTTGTTGGACGCGTCGATCTCGCCGACCGAGCCGGCCACGGACGCGTCGATGCCGACACCGGCGGTGTTGCAGAACGCGTTGTTGATCGGCGTGCCGCCGCAGGTGCTGGCACCGGCGCCGGCGCTGTCGAACAGCGCGCGCTGCACCGTCAGCACGATGGTCGCGCTGGCACCGCTGGCCAGGGCGTTGTTGTTGGAACGGCAGACCACCGATCCGCCGGTGCTGCAGGTCCAGCCCGCCGGCACCGTGGTTGCGGTCACCGTGGTGCGGCCGGGGACGAAACCGGGGATGGCGTCGTTGACGACCACGCCGGTGGTGCTGTCGGGACCGTCGTTGGTCACCGTCAGCGTGTAGGTCACCGTGGTCTGACTCGCCGTCAGGATGTTGTCGCCGGGGCCGGCGCCATTGGTCTGCTTGGCGATGCGTAGGTCTGCGCGCTCGTTGGTCGTGCGGGTGCCCGCCCCGTTGCAGTCGTTGCCGGTCTCAGGGTCGACGTTGATGCCGTTGCCGGTCAGCGGCTCGAGCGAGCCGTTGGAACCGCCCGTGCACGCCGTGTTGGTCAGCGCGCCGGCCGCGCGGGCGCGGCTGATGATCTGGAGTTGCGGCGCATTGGCGTTGACGGCCAGCGGCAGCGACCCCGCATTGAGGTCGCAGGTGACGCGCTGGCGCGCCGGCGGCACCGCGTACGGGTTATCGACGCTGCAGGTCCACGGTCCCGACGCGGAGACGAACTCCTCGCCCGCCGCCAGCTCGTCCACCACCTGCACCTGGCCGGTCGCGGCACGCGGGCCCAGGTTCTGCACGACGATGTTCGACGTCATCCGGCTGTCGGCATCGCTGCCGATGCCGTCCCACACGGCGATGAGTTCGGGCGTTTTGGTCTTCGTCAGCGACAGGTCGGCGCCGTCGGCGAGCACGGTGAACGTGACGCTGCCGGTGTTGTTGTCTACGCCGTTGCCCGGGCTGTTCGGGTCCGGCGTGGCCGAGGTGATGGTGGCCGCGTTGGTGACGTCCCCGCTGCTGTTCGTGCCGCTCGCGGGCACGGTCGCCACGATGGTGATCGTTTCCACGGCACCGACCGGCATGTCCGCGCTGCGCGTACAGGTGCGGGTGCTGTTGGTGCCGTCGCTCACGCACGACCATGCCGCCGGCTGAGTGCCGCCGGTGATGACGAAACCCGCCGGCAACGCGTCGACGATGCTCGCGTTCTGGGCGAGGCTGGGGCCCAGGTTGCGGGCGGTCAGCGTGAAGGTGACCGATTGGCCGGAGATCGCAGGCGCGGGCGCCGCGGACTTGCTGAGGGCCAGGTCGGCACCCGGGATGATCGGGGTGGTGACTTCGGCATCGTTGTTGTTCGGATCAGGATCCGGCGTACCGATGTTTTCGACGACGGCGGCGTTGGTGATGTTGCCGCTGCCTGCATTGACGCGCGCCCGGAACGTGAACGTGGCACTGCCGTTCACAGCCAGCGTGCCGGCGTGGGTGGCCGTCATCGTGCCGGCGTTGAAGGTCCAGCCGGCGCCATTGAAGCTGTTCGCCACGTACGTCGTCGCGGCGGGCAGGGTGTCGACGACACGGAAGTTGGTCGACGGGCTGGGGCCATCGTTGATGACCGTCAGGGTGTACGTCACTTCGCCGCCGCCCACCACCGGATTCGGCGAGGCGGTCTTCTGCAGGCGCAGGTCGCCCGCCACCGTCAGCGTGGTCGCCTGGCTGCGGATGTTGTTGGCGGTATTGGTGTCGCCGCTGAAGAACGGATCAGCCGCCGTCAGGCTGGCGATCGGCGTGCTGGCCGGCGGCGTATTGGCGCCGAAGCCGACCGCGCCACGCATGGTCACGGTCCCGGGAGCCTGGCCGCCGGTGTCGACGCCGATCTGGAAGCTGACCGGCGAGCCGCCCGCCAGCGTGCCCTGCAGTGCACCGTGGTTGCAGACGATGCGGGTGGGGACGCCCGCATCGGCGGTGCAGAAGGCGGGAAGACTGTTGGCCGTCGTGCCTGCCGGCAGATCGAAGATGCTGACGGTGTTGTTGGCGACATCGCCCGCGCCGTTCTCGAGCGTGATCGCGTAGACGACGTCGCTGCCCGCGGGCACGGGGTCGTAACCGCTGTCGGAAAGGTCGGTGAGCTGCAGGTCCGCGCCCCACGCAGCGGGTGCGATGCAGCACAGCGCGAGCAAGGCCAGTCGCCGCCAGGACGCGATCGTCCGCGAGGGCGCTTGCGGATGAAGCTGCTGGGGTAATTCAGATTTCGCGCGTACGAACGCAGGGACACCTGCCGCCGGACCAGATTGCTTCATCACTTCGGATTTCCCCTGTCCCGCACCCACCGCCGACGCGATGTCAGCTTTTCAATCCCGGCCTCTCGGGCGCCTGGGATCAGGAAAAGCGGTGCGTCGATCAAACTTTATGCAGGCGGCAAAGCACGTCCGCATACCCCGACTACGGGCAAATTGTGTAATTCGAATCACACAGGGTCAAGATGAACATCACAAATGTGATGTGATTCATGTATGTGAATTCGCTCTGCCTCGTTTGCGCGGCGCCACAGAGAGGACCGGAGGACCTCAGCGCGAGGTTTAGAGGCACCTCGGGCGAAACGAAGGGCGCTTTCGGCATCAACCACGCGGCCATTCTTCGTAGATTCTGCGCAGTCGCCGCCAATAGGAACTCGTCGTGGGCACCCTTCAGGCCCCGAAGCCGCAAGCGATCCAGCCGCAGGATGCGTTTGAGGTGCGCGAACAGCATCTCGACCTTCTTCCGATGCCGACGCGATCGTGCGTATCGAGATGTCGTTGCCAGTTGGCGGGCCACATCGCGTGCGGACTCGTTGACCTGCCGTGCAATCTTCCGATGCGTGGTGTTCGGGCAGCACCGGGACTTGAGCTCGCATCCAGCACAGTCGTAGACGCTGCTGCGATAGATCAGCGTGTCGTCCGCCGTAGGCTTGCCAGTTGAGCGCAACGGCTTGCCCTGTGGGCAGCGATATTCGTCGGCTTCGGCCTCCCAGCGGAAGTCGGAACGTCCCAGCGAACCATCCTTGCGCTCGGCCTTGTCCCACACCGGAACGTGCGGTTCGATCGCTTTCTCGTCCACCATCCA
>Ga0208958_1001860_pt1 | contig 19555 bp, 14 predicted proteins | sample RifOxyB1_FD_184032 | JGI IMG/M metagenome (GOLD analysis project Ga0208958, IMG submission 184032) | Soil microbial communities from Rifle, Colorado - Rifle Oxygen_injection B1 (SPAdes) | ecosystem: Environmental > Terrestrial > Deep subsurface > Rock core/Sediment | place: Rifle, Colorado... | reverse complement strand
ATTTTCACTCAAAGCCAAATTCGGGCTTCACAAGTTTCGGAGTCGTGTGCGTAAAATGCTTGACGTTCAAGCGCCTAACTCGCAAACCAGATTGCTATTTCTCAGTGGCGTGCAACAAATGTGGAGCAACTTTGATTTCGGAGTGGGAATTGACGGAGAACGCGGTGAGACCAAAGGAAGTGGAGGCGAAATAATGGTTGATTTGTGGAATGGGGCAAGTAAACTTGACTGGATTGAGTTTTTGGCACATATTTTGATTATTTTTGCCTTTTCAATGCTTTTTTACCCTTATTTTTGGCAGGCGTTCCTAATTTTGCTTGTGTTTGGGCTAATATTGCAGGATTACATTTGGGTTTTCCACAATTCCTTCAAAAACGAAGATGATTTTAAAAAATCAAAGCATTTTTGTCATATTTTGGCATTCGGGGCGTGCATCTTGCTCGGAATTGTCGGAATCGCTACAAAACAGCCCTTTTTGGTCGTAATAGGAGTCCTGGGCAGTTTGCATGTTTTGATTGATTGGATTGGCAAAAAAATAGGGGGTGGTGAGAATGGCAAACCCAGACCGCAAGTTATGCTTAATCTCGTTGGACCTAGCAACTGACAAAATCCTGGGTGAGCTTGCGGATTTCAGCAAAACGTCAAGGAGCAGGATTGTGAGAGAGTTGATATGGCGAGTAAAGGCAGGAGTTGCCCCTCCATTGAAAATTCTGCCAAGAGGCAGACCAAAAACAAGGGATCAGAAACCACACAAAAAACTGCTAATAGGACGCCCAAAAAAATCAAATAAATATATATATACTAATAAAATAGTAGATAGTATGGGTAAAAAACAAGGCGTGGCGGGTCAAACCACCACTGAAGAACAAATGCCCTACATCTCGAAGCAAAAGGAGGCAAATCAATGAAAAAACTCTTGACAGAAGGAGGTGAAACATGAGCAAATTCAAAATCTACGTGCAAGATGTAATGCAGGCGCTGAAACAAATGCCAAATGATTCAATTGACTGCGTTGTAACCAGCCCACCTTGAAATTAAGTGCGAATTTGATTTCGTGGAATATTGGGGGCTTCGCAGTTATTTAAAAAAAGGTGATCCGCTTAAGCAGTTTGAAATAGGTAGCGAACCACACCCCCAGGAGTACATTTTAAAAATTGCAGATGTTTTTGATGAAATAAAAAGAATCATCAAACCAAGTGCGACGGTCTGGCTTAACTGCGGAGATACAATGTTTGGCGGAGGTAGCGGCAATCAATATTCAGAACAAAATGTAAGCATACTTGCAAAGCCGTTTAAGAAAAATTCAGACTTGGAAGAATCTGCTGGTTTCAGTTATCATTACAGGAACAAATACAAAGACAACAAATGGCTCCAGCCCAAGCAGCGCCTTTTAATTCCCCACCGCATTGCAATTGAAATGCAATCGCGTGGATGGATTTTACGCAACGACTTGATTTGGAGAAAGTTAAATTTTATGCCGAGCTCTGTAAAAGACCGCCTCACGAATTCATACGAATTTATTTTTCTTTTCGTAAAAAACCCAAGATACTACTTTAATCTTGATGCGGTAAGGTTACCTCACAGTTCAGTTTCTTTAAAGCGTGCAGAATACCCTCACAATTCCGCAATAGATGCCCCACAATCACAACAAATTAATGTTGAAAATATGCAGAGGTTTGTGCATCCTCTTGGCAAAAATCCCTCTGATTTTCTCACAGAAAGAGAAACAGAATTACAGGAATTCTTTAATGAAAAAGGAAGCGGGGGTAATCCTGGGCATGGAGTTCAAGGCTCTACTTTAGGAAGCACACATCCTTCAGGTAAAAATCCTTCTGATTTTATTTCTGATGAGCCAACCGACATTCTTGAAACAACCCTTGAACCAACATCAGAAAGCCATTATGCCAAGTTCCCTTCCGCATTGCCCCGCTTTTGCCTCAAAGCAGGTTGCCCAAAAGAAGTTTGCAGCAAATGCGGGAAGCCACGAGAAGCGATAATAAAAACAAATAACCCTTTAGGGATAACCGGCAGGGCAGGCAAACCAATGGTAAAAGAAGGCATTGTTGATTTAGATGATAGGGGAAATAGAATCTCCCCTGGACATGATTCCTCAGTTTTTTCTACTGCAAAAATTGTTGGCTATACTGACTGTGGTTGCGAAAATAAAGAATTAATACCTGGCACAGTCCTTGACCCTTTTCTCGGCAGTGGCACAACTCTGCAAGTTGCTCAAGAACTCGGATTAAACGGGATCGGAATTGAATTGAACCCCCCATTTGCTTCTATCATGTTAAGAAGATTGAATTGCAGAACAAAAATAGGAAAAAATAAATTCAGTAATCCTCTTTCAGAAGTTGAATTTATCAGCGAACAGGAAATCAATTATGAAATAAAAAAAGAAAACCTGTATATGCCGGGTCAGAAAAAAATATTTGACGCAGGAGATATAGAAGATGCCTGAAAGAAAAGTTCTAAATTTATATGCAGGAATTGGGGGTAATAGAAAACTTTGGGAAAATGTGGTAGTTACTGCTATTGAAATAGAGCCATCCATAGTGAAAATATATAAAAAACAATTTCCAAGAGATAAGATAATAATCGCGGATGCCCATCACTATCTTTTGAAACATTATAATGAATTTGATTTTATATGGAGTAGTCCCCCCTGCCAAACCCATTCAAGTTTTAGATTCAATATTTGCGTAAGGTATAGGGGGACAAAGCCCGAATATCCAAACATGGCATTATACCAAGAAATTTTATTTTTACAGCATCATGCAAAATGCAAATGGGTGGTTGAGAATGTCAAGCCATATTATAAACCATTAATTAAGGGGAAGCTTCTGCAAAGGCACTTGTTTTGGTCTAATTTTGAAATATCTGACCAGAAATTCAGTAATGATAATATAAGAACAGTGCAAATTCCTGAATTACAGAGAATTCATGGCTTTGATTTATCAGAGTATAAACTCAAGAATAAAAGGCAAATTTTGAGAAATTGTGTAAATCCAGAATTAGGATTGCATATTTTAAATTGTGCTTTTATGCCAACCCAGAAAAAAATCATGGAGTTTGAAAAAGAACCGGAGGCAAAAAATGATTGACCTTTCAAAAAGATGCAATTTAATTCAGGGGGATTGCTTGGAGGAAATGAAGAAACTGCCTGATGAAAGTATTGATTTGGTGCTTACTGACCCGCCTTATTTTTTAATTAATAAGAGTGGTAGTGGATTTATGAATAAGGAATGGGATAGTTTAAACAATGATTGGTTCAATAATATAATATGCAAATCAGGTTCTGTCCCATTTTTAGTTGATGAAATTGCTGTCAAGTGTGTTGATAAAAAGAATTAAGGTAGTATCTCTATTATAAATCCGCTTGGTAAATTACGATTGGTTTTTTGGGAATTCAGTTTTTCTTTAAGTCTTTTTAAAAAAATAACTCCATCCGAGCAAGAGACAAATAACCGCAAGTAAAAAGAAAAATATCAAGGGATGTATGAAGGTTATCCACAAAAACCCTACAACCCCAATTATTATGAGACACGCCACAAAACTATGCACATTCCTTTTTTTGCTGTCAAAAATTCCAAAAATTAAAATTATTCCAACGAGCAAAGCAATGCTCCGCAAATCAATTCCAAACAAAATCGGAAGGGTTGCCAGCCCAAGAGCAGAATTTATCCAAGTCCTCTGTAAAATTTTTATGGAAGAAAATATTTGTATAGCAATTGCTTTGTTGTCATCAGGTATGAGCAAAATTACACCATTTATGTCGCCAGTTTTCATTTCTGAAGCGGGAGAGAATTTTAGATAGAAGGTCTTTGTCTTATTCACATCAATGCTGAAAAAATTGTCCTCACTTTCAATTGTGAGCATATCATCAAGCCCCCTGCTTGCAAGAAAATCAATTTTGTTTATCGGCTTGTTTGAAATGTTTTTCAGCACAATTTTCTGAGTTGAAACCATGCCTTGCACAATTTCAATCCTAATTCCATCAGTTGGTTCAATCACTTCAATCGTGCTTCCCGGTGGCACATAAATCCCAGGCGGCTTCTTTCCCCCCTCTCCCGGTCCGCCCCCGCCAATTTGTCCAGCACCAGTTGTCTCGTCGTATATTTCAACATTCACAGAAATCCCCCCGTACTGGTTTTCTATGCGGAGTGAGCATTTGAAAACTCCCTTGCTCCCAGTTGGCGTAATTGTGAAAATTACAAAATCGCTTTGGTTTGGATTCAGCGAAGCAATTGAACTCTTATCAATTGAAAGAACTCCCGCCGGGCATCCTGAAGTCAGATAAACATTCAAATCTTCTGTAATTGTATTTCCATCTTGCGTTATGAAAAGCGTCCTTGTTTCTGTTCCCCCTGAAATCCACACGTCCTCGATTATTTCGCTGGGGCTTGTGCTTAATTGCACTTTTCTGTTTTTGATATCAAAATTGAAATCGCCGTATTTGATTGTTGTAACAGTCCAATCAGTTATGTTTATATCAATAGTGTAGTTCCCATCAGCAACATTGATTACATTCCAGTCCCAAGAGCAACGTGTTGAATTATAGAAATTTGTGTCATCACAAAATCCACCTTGCATTAAATTCAAATCACTCACAATTCTTGTGCTTGTATTTGTGTCAATTTTGCGATAATCCAAATTTACATCAAGATTGCCAATTCCATTAATATCCAAATCCTGCACATTGAAATCTATTGTGAGGTTGCCATCAATGTAGTAATTGAAAACAGGCATTGCTCCGCTTGTCAAGTTACCATCAATCTTTACTATGTTTGCATCTGGGATTTTGTTTGGTGAATATGTTGTTACCCTGAAATTGTAATCACTTGAATTTATATCGGTGCTTCCATTGTTATCTGTTACGTTCAAATCAATAAACACATTTCTGTCTGTGATAAGCATAATATTCCAGTCCCAATGGCACGTAGTTGTGCGTGCAAAATTCAAATCATCGCATCTGCTTGAAACCATTAAGTTCAAATCAGTAATTATTCTTATTGAAGTTCCATTCACATCCCTTGCATCAATATTTGCGTCAAATCTTCCTTTTCCAAAAAGGCTTCCATTATAATCCAAATCCTGCACATTGAAGTCAATTGTTAAATTTCCATCGCTTGCATAATTGAATGAAGGCAGAGCTTGATTGTCAAGATTTCCATCAATCTTTATTATGTTTGCATCTATTAGATTGTTTGAAGGCGGCGGCACTAATGCTACAGCCTGCTCATGCCCAAACACTATATTGTAATCAGCCGCAAGCCCGCGTGTATAAACATACTGCAAATAATCATAAGGAGCCCCCGCAAGCAATGTTTTCGCAGCATTCGGATACTGATTATCAACTGCATCAGTCGTCTTTATTATATTCGCATCCCATGTTCCATTGCTCTGCCTTTTCCTTGTGTTAATATTATCCCTATTGGCAGTAATTCCCGCATTATCATCCATCCAAACAACATAAACATTATTGTCAGAATCAAATGCAATTGTCGGATAAGTCCCATTTGCATCATTCACATTGAAGTCATTTCCCCAAGAGGAAGCAGCTCCGCAGTTCCCCGGGCAGTCCCTGTAAAGGATGCTGTTTGATGTAAAATAATTATTGTCATGCCATGCGACATGAACCTTGTTGTCGTTTGAGATTGCAAGTGATGGGAATTGCGAAGAGCCAAGATGGTTGCTTATATTCACATCTGAGCTCCAGTTACTTAAAGTTCCACAACTAATAGAGCAAGATTTATATAATATTTCATTATTTCCAGAAGAATTATCATCCCAAACAATATGTAATCCATCAGTAGAATTTATATCAATTGCGACATATTGTGAAGTGCTAAGGCTATTGCTTATATTTAGCAAACCGCTCCAACTGCCAAGAATATCACAATTTCCTGAACAAGACTGATATGCTATATCGGATGCAGATGAAAAGAAATTGATAGTCCTATACACCACATGCAATCCATTAGTTGAATCTATATCAATTGCGGGAAAACCAATAACAGAAGCACCAACGACATCAGTTAATCTGACTTCACTGCCCCAATTGCCTGCTACATTGCAGTCAATGCTACATGATTTATAAAATATATCATCCCTTGATGCGTCAATGCCATCAGACATCTCCCAAATTATATGCAATCCTCCAGTTGAATTGATGTCAATTGTGGGATTCCATGAATCCCCTTTATTGCTTACATTAATGGGAGTGCTCCATGTTGTTCCATTATTGTCGCTCTGGCTGAACCATACATCATTGCTTGAACTTTCAGGCGGTTTCGCCTCATAAACAAGATAAATCCTGCCCCCATCTGCATTCCTAATCAATTTCCTTGAATTGCCGTAGGCGGTTGCAGTTGAAGAGCTTGAAACAAGCCAGTTATGCAATCTGAACTTGTTTGCACTCCTGTTTGTGTCGGTACTTCCGTTGTTGTCAGTAACATTCACATCAATCCTGCTATCCACACTTGGCTCTCTCCATGCAGCAAGATTCCAATCATAATGGCAAGTTACCTGCTTGTTAATGTCGCCGCCAGCGAAATTAAGGTCATCACAGTAAACCCCCGTGTTGCTCCCCACAGTTGCAGTAGCAAGCAGATTAAGGTCAGTTACAATCCTTGTCCAGTTGCTATTAAGATTATAATCAATATTCGCATCTAATCTACCAGAACAGTAGAATATTCCATTACAATCCTTGTCGCTCACATTGAAATCAATCCTGTAGTTTCCATCTCTTACTCCAACAATTTCCCCTCCGTTTGGTCGCACAATATTTACATCAACAGGCTTGTTAGGCATCACATTTTGAACCTTTAAATTAAAGTCCCCATACTTCACGCTTGTAGCATTCGCATCCGTAACATTCACATCAATTGTATAGTTCCCATCAGCAATAGCAATTGCATTCCAATCCCAGTGGCAAGTTGTGCCAGTAGCATTCATATCCACTCCAGAAAAGTTCGCATCATCACAGTACCCCGCACGGGTAATGTTCAGGTCAGTAACAATCCTCGTGCTAACATTCGTATCAACCTTCCTCGCATCAATATTCACATCAATCCTCCCCTTCCCCCAGAAATTCCCGTTCCAGTCCTTGTCGAGAACATTGTAATCAATGGAGAAGTTCCCATCAATGTAGTAATCAAACTTCGGAGCCATTGCAATATTTGTGCGGTTCCCGTCAACCCTCACAACATTCGCATCAGCAGCATTGTTTGCAGGTGCCGCTATAGAAACAGCCTGCTCATGCCCGAACACAATATTATAATCAGCCGCAAGCCCGCGTGTATAAACATACTGCAAGTAAGGATATGGTGCTCCAGCAAGCAGGCTCTTTGCAGTATTTGGATAAGCATTATCGCTTCCATCAGTCGTTTTTATTATATTTGCATCCCAGCTTCCATTGCTATTCCTCTTGCGTGTATTTATGTTATCCTTGTTTGCAGTAATTCCCGCATTGTCATCCATCCAAACAACATAAACATTATTGTCGGAATCAAATGCAATTGTTGGGAAAGTTCCATTTGCATCATTAACATTGAAGTCATTTCCCCAAGAAGTAGCTGTTCCGCAGTTGCTTGAGCAGTTTTTGTATCTTACATTGCTGCTTGGAACTGAAGTATTATCATTCCAAACAACATGAACTTTATTGTCATTTGAAATTGCAATTGAAGGATAATCTGAAACCCCAGAATTACTGCTTATATTAACTTCACTGCTCCAATTGCCTGCAACCCCACAATCCCCCGAGCAGGAGTTATAGAATATCTCATTAAGGACATCATACCAAACCACATGCAACCCCCCAGTAGAATTAATATCAATTGCAGGGGTATAACTACCTGAAGAATTATTTACATTCACATCAACACTCCAATTGCTAATATTTTTGCAATCTTTGCTACATGATTTATAATTTATACGGCTGCTATCATATGATGACTCAAAAACAACATTCAATCCATTGCTGGAATTAATATCAATTGCAGGTGGGAGCGTTCTTGGCAAATCGCCTATCAAAGCCAAAATTATAGGGGAACCCCAATTGGAGCTCAAATTGCAGTTAGTTGGACACGAATTATATTTTATAATATTTAAAAAACCACTTCTATCATTCCAAACTATATGCAAACCATCAGTAGAATTTATATCAATCGCAGATAAAGAAGAGATATTTGTATCGTTGCTCACATTCACAGGCGTGCTCCATGTGCTTCCATTATTGTCGCTTTGAGTAAACCAAACATCTCTACTTGAACTGTCTGCGGGATTCGCCTCATAAACAAGATATATCCTGCTCCCGTCCGAATTCCTTACTAATTTCCTTGAATTGTTGTAAGCAGTAGCGGTTGTGGAAGATGAAACCAGCCAGTTATGCAATCTGAATTTATTTGCACTTCTGTTAGTATCAGTACTTCCATTATTGTCAGTAACATTCACATCAATCTTAGAATCAACGCTCGGCTCCCTCCACACAGCAAGATTCCAGTCATAATGGCAGGTAACCTGCTTGTTTATATCCCCCCCTGCGAAATTCAAATCATCGCAGTAAATTCCCTTATTGCTCCCTGCAGTTGCAGTAGCAAGCAAATTAAGGTCAGTTACAATCCTTGTCCATCCCCCTCCGACATTATAATCAATATTCGCATCCAGCCTCTGTGTGCAAAAAGATATTCCATTGCAATCGTTGTCATGGACATTGAAATCAATGCGATAATTTCCGTCCCTGACTCCTATGATTTCCCCGCCATTAGGTCTGACAATATTCACATCAACTACGCTATTTACAAATGGAGTAAGAAGTGCAACAGCCTGCTCATGCCCGAACACAACATTGTAATCAGCAGCAAGCCCTCTCGTATAAACATACTGCAAATACTCATAAGGAGATCCCGCAAGCAGAGTCTTCGCAGCATTTGGATATGCATTATCATTCCCATCAGTGGTCTTTATTATATTTGCATCCCAGGTTCCATTGCTCTGCCTCTTCCTTGTATTTATATTATCCAAATTGTTTGAAGTGTTGTCATCGCTCCAAACAACATAAATATTATTGTCCGAATCAAACGCAATGCTTGGATAAGTTCCATTTTTATCATTCACATTGAAATCATTTCCCCATGATGCAGCAGCATTGCAGTTTGATGAGCAGTTTTTGTAATATGCTCTTATGCCCCCACCTGTTCCATCAGCCCAAACCACATGAATTTTGTTATCGGAAGAAATTGCAAGTGAGGGATAGTCAGAGCTTCCAGAGTTCTGACTTATATTCACATCAGCACTCCAACTACTCCCGCTTTCGCAGTTTTTTGAGCAGGCTTTATAGAAGATTTCTGTAACAAGTGGAACAATCCCTGTTTCTTGCCAGACAAGATTTATCCCGCCAGTTGAATTAATATCAAATGCTGAGAAATTTGAAATAGTTGAATTGCTGCTTATATTTACATCAGCAGACCAGTTAGCTATGTTCCCACACCCAATAGAGCAAGATTTGTAAATTATATCATAGTCATAGCCGCCAGTGTATATTATATTATCCTCCCATGTTACAATTAGTCCATCAGTGGAATTTATGTCAATATGAGGATAAGCGGAAACCCCATTATTGCTGCTCAAATTTACATCAGCACTCCAATTTCCTGAATTGTTGCAGTCTTTGGGGCAAGATTTGTAAAATATATCATATACGGCACTCACAGGACCATAGACATCATCAGCCCAAACAACATTCAGCCCGCCGGTAGAATTTACATCAATTGCAGGGAAAACAGAACCTCCAGAATTATTGCTAACATTAACAGGCGTGCTCCAAGTGCTTCCATTATTATCACTTTGCGTAAACCAAATATCCTTGCTTGGATTTTGTGTCCAGGCTCCCTCATAAACCAGATAAATCCTGTTCCCATCAGCATTCCTCACTAATTTCCTTGAATTGTTGTAGGCAGTTGCAGTTGAGGAAGATGAAACCAGCCAGTTATGCAGCCTGAACTTATTCGCACTTCTGCTAGTATCAGTGCTTCCATTATTATCAGTTACATTCACATCTATTTTGCTATCCACTGATGGCTCTCTCCACACAGCAAGGTTCCAATCATAGTGGCAAGTTACTTGCTTATTCACATCCCCCCCAGCAAAGTTAAGGTCATCACAATATATTCCCTTATTGCTCCCTGCAGTTGCAGTAGCCAATAAATTCAAATCCGTAACAATCCTTTTCCATCCACCTCCCACATTGTAATCAATATTCGCATCCAGTCTCCCCTTCCCATAAAATATCCCGTTCCAGTCCTTGTCGCTCACATTGAAATCAATCCTGTAGTTCCCATCGCGCACTCCGATAATTTCCCCGCCATTGGGTCTTACTATATTCATATCAATGGGGCTATTTAGAATCCTGTTTTCAATCCTGAAATTGAAATCCCCATATTTGATTCTTGTTGAACTATTATCTGTTATATTTACATCTATTGTATAATTCCCATCAGCAATGCTTATCGCATTCCAGTCCCATCTGCAAGTTACTCCATAACGATTTTTATCCTTTCCACCTGCAAAATTCAAGTCATCACAATAAAGTCCAATATTACTCCCTATTGTTTTGCTCCTTGTTATGTTTAAATCAGTAATTATTCTTGTTGAAACATTTGTATCTACTTTTCTATAATTAAGGTTTGTATCCAATCTACCTACTCCAAAAAATATACCATTGTAATCATAAAATGCATTGAAGTCAATTGTAGAATTCCCATCAGAATAGTAATTATATTTCCGCATTGCAATATTTGTCCTGTTACCGTCAATCTTCACAACATTCGCATCAGGAGAAAGTGGATTGATTGTTATGCTCCTTATTGTTGAATAGCATGGCGCAGCAGCTCTGCATCCGCTTGCAAGATTGCTGTCAACCTTGCATCTCACATATCTTGTCCCTGCCTGAACTCCGGTAAGAGTCCAGTTCAAATCCACATTTGCTGTTGTAGTTGAAAGCGGGTTTGCATCGCCCTGAATGATTGTGAGAACCTGATTGCTCTGGTTTGTTGTCATATCCTGCAATGCGGAGCAGGTTGTATTGTTGCAGTCCTGCAATCTGCCGACATAACTGCCTGCAGGACCTGTTCCGCCAATTGTAACAAAGCAGTCCGCCTTTATGTTTGTGTTCAGGTCATAGGAAGCATTGGAGTCGGGGTGCATGAGGGTTACAGCAGTTGGGACTTTTGCGTCCTTCCACCACATGTTAAATTTTGCAGTTGTGTTTGGAGCAATCTGCCCTAATTGCACTTTAAGCGAAACGGGTGAAAACATTTGCCCCGCCTGCTGATAAATCTGCAAGTTGTAATCCAAAATTGAATTGACATCGTTCTTTGTTTTTACACTGTCCCACCACAAAATCATGTCATTTAGTTGAACAACATCAAAAATCCTAACCCTATTTACATCCAAATTAACAGCAGAAATATTTAATCCCTGTAAATTATAATTCTGCTCCCCATTTTTCCAGAATTGAACCCAATCGCCATTGTTGTCATTATTTAAATTCAAATCCCTCTGCTCATAAAATACATTCACGTCGCAGGTAAATGGGCTACGATTTCGGATTAATGGCTGAATTAAAGTCTTGTTTTGGTCAGAACTATCCAAGGCATAGAGGATATTCAAGTCAATATTTGATATTGTATAAGAAGATATTGTTCTTGCATATTCAGAAGTATTGTTATCAAACCAATTCCAAGCCAAACTATCTGCACACGTTTTTGGAATTAAAATAAATCCACATTTTGCCTCAAAGCACAATTTCATATTTGCCTGATGCTCTGAGGGAGTGTTGGAAATCTGGAAGCCATTTATTGAAAGCCAGTAATTTGCATCATTGTTGAAAAGCCTTTTGTATTGAGGGGTTGAATTGTCAATACCTATTCCAGCAAAAGCCACGCTAATAAGGAATAATGTAACGACTACAAGAAGGAACTTTGCACTTTTTATTTGCGCTTTTGTTTTTCCTTCCCACATTTAATCCCTCAACGATTGGCATAAAAAGTCATTTTTACTTTTTTGCCTTTTCTTGTTTTAGCCCAAAAACTTGTTTTCTTACTTTTTCCCCACATCAAATCCCTCACAGTCCGCCGTAACTACTAGCAAAACGCAAATTGCCAAATATGTTTTTAAGTTTTCTCTCTTCTGATTTTTTCATTTATCGCCCACCAAATCCCTTCATCAACTTCAAAATCATTCTCTAGTCCCTTCTCATAAATTTCTCTCTCTTTTTTGCTTATCTTCAAAATACCACCGTCAGTAAAATTATAATAATTGCCATTATAAGCATTAACATGCTTACCCAGGGCGATGTTCTGAACCCCGCCCATGCCAAAAGCAGAAGGACAAACCCCGCAATATGCCCTACTTTTAAAAATGATGTTATGTCTGTTTTGAGCAGTTGCACAGTCGGGTTTTGTTGAATTTCGTTTTGCGCGAGCGGTATTTCTCTGCACTCATTGTTTTCATCGCAAATTGCATTGGATGCATTAGCCACTGTTAAAATGGCAAGTAAGCAAAGCAAGATCAAAATTTCTTTTTTCAAAGTATCACTCTCTCTTTTATATTTTTTATCCTTATTCCAAGGGATGCCTCCTTTCAATACCATATTCTCACCTTTAAAAAATTACTCCTGATGTAATTATAGTAATCATAATTCCTATAAACACTAGGGCAAATAATGCATGGAGGGCTGATGCTTTTTTTCGCATGGAATCAATTATCCCTGCTGTAACAATTCCACTAATTATCAATCCTATTAACCCGAAACTTAACCCAAAGAACCTGACACCAAATATGTTGCGCAAGTCGCTGAACAGAGTGCGCCTGACAATCTGCAATTCAAGCGGTATTTCAGTTTTTTGTGCGAATATGCTGCATTTTATTTCTTCTTCTTTTCTTTCTGCCGCCGCCCTGAGCTGAATTGTCAGGGTTTTTGTGCTGTTTGCGTCAATGGTTGTGTCAAGCAATGGCTCTCCTGTGGCGGTGAATAGCCCTGGCGTTGGCTCAATCCTTATTATGTCCCCGCAGTCGCTTGTTAAGTTGAATGCGTCAAATTTCTTGTCTGTAAGGTTTTTAACGGTTATTTGCATTGTTTCAGTAGTGCCTTGCGAGAGCATCAGCTTTATTGTTTTGCCTACTTCATAGCCCTGCAAGCCAACTCTTATTGATTCGATCTGATATTCTTCTGCCTTGGGTCCTGGGAGTGCGGCTGGTGCAGTGGGTGCGGGTCCGGGGGGTCCGCCTCCGCCGTCAGTACTCGGATCATCCCCCGTGCCTGTGGTTTCATTTATTTCCACTGCCGTTGCGGTGCTCGCATCTGTATTGCTTACAGTAATCGTGCAGTTGTAAGTTCCGCCCGTGCCTGTCGGAGTAAAAGTGATTGTGTAGTTGTCACTACCATTTGGGGCAATCGGACTTAAAGTTGTTTTGCTGACGCTTGCAAGGCTTACGGAGCAGGAATTAATTATGTTAAGTGTTCCAGATGTGCTTGTGCCGGTATTTGTTATTGTAACGCCTTGCGTTTTTATGCCAGTTGAAGCTGAAACTGAAACAGAAACATTGTTTGGAGCCGCGATTAGAGTTACTCCCCCTGTGTAGATTATTGTAAGATAATTGGAATCGGCAACAGAATTGTTGGCATCATCAGTTGCGAAGATATTTATGTTGTAATTTGTGTCTGCAATGTTCAAATCATTCTCCCCGTAGGTGCAGTAATAATCGTCCCCGTATTCCGTGCAATGCGTTCCGGGTGCAAAAGCATTGCTCCTCACATTGTTTATATCAACAGTTATAGAATTGAGCCTCACTCCGCTTCCCCCATTGTCATTTACATCAAATGTTATTATGTTGCTGGTTGTGTTGGAATTTTTGTCTGTGGGTTGCCTGACTGTTATTGTAGGTTTTGTATTGTCAATTCCAAAATTAAAATCTGAAAAATTCAAATCAGTTGAGCCGTTGTTATCTGTAATGTTTATGTCAATAAATACATTCCTGTCTGTAACAAGTGCAATGTTCCAATCCCAGTGGCAAGTTGTTCCTCCATTCCTGTCATTTGCAAAGTTCAAATCATTGCAGTATAACCCCACATTGCTGCCAGCACTCGAAGTTCTGACCAAGTTCAAATCTGTAATAATTCTTGTTGTCAAGCCGTTTGTGTCCCTGAACGCAATGTTAGCGTCAAGTCTGCTCTTCCCGTAAAATATCCCGTTCCAGTCTTTGTCATAAACATTGAAGTCAATAGTGAGATTGCCGTCCTTTGCATATGAATAATATCGCATGGCGATTCTTGTAGAATTCCCATCAACCTTAACTACATTCATATCAACCACATTGTTGAACTGGTTTCTTACGCCAACGTTTGAATCAAATGTGTTTGTATCACTTGAGCCGTTGTTGTCAGTTACATTTATATCAATCCAAAAGTTTCCATCAGCCATCAACGTTTGGCTTATGTTCCAATCCCAGTGGCAAGTAGTTCCTCCATTTCTGTCGTTTGAAAAATTCAAATCATTGCAGTACAATCCGCCATTGCTTCCCGCAGTTGCAGTTGCCATCAAATTCAAATCTGTGATTATGCGGGTGCTGCTTCCTGTAGAGACATTTCTAAAGTCAATGTTCGCATCAAGCCTCCCCTTTCCATAAAATATCCCGTTCCAGTCCCTGTCATAAACATTGAAGTCAATTGTGAGGTTGCCGTCTATGCTATAAGTGAAAATCTTTAATGCTGAAGCAAGTCCATATCCCTCAAGTTTCACCGCATTGACATCTACTACATTGTTTGTTGGTGCTTCTGCTCCGACAGTGCCAGTGCCGTTTGCATCAAAGAAAATCACATTCTCCCCATTCACATCAACCAAATCTATTATCTGCAAGCCCCCAACTGTTGCCATGCGCCTGCGCAGATTCGGGTAATTGTAGTTAAGTGTGCCGGCAAGCCGCATTGCATTATTGTCCCAAACTCCAGTCCCGTTTCTTTTCCTTGTGAAGATATATCTGTCAAGTGCGCCTGTGTTATAATCTACATAATAAAAATAAAGATTGCTGTTCCCATCAACAGTCATGGTTGGATACTGGCTATGGTTTGCTGCGCCAGCTGGGCATTTCCCGCTTGCATTGAAGTCTGCGCTCCAGTTGCCTGAAACCGAACAATCCCCTGCGCATCTTTTATAGGTAACTTCAAAATTTGATGCGCAAGCCGCAATCGTCTTGTTGTATACAAGGTGCCAGTTCCCATCACCTGAGGCAAGCAGTGAAGGATGGGGATCGGTGCCTGTAATGCTAGTAATGATGTTCCCGTTCAGCCAATTTGCCGCAGAAACATTGCAGTCCCCACTGCAAAATGCAGCATTAAGGTCAGTGGTTGTTCCCCCAAGAATTCCCTTGCCCCCTGTTGAATTTATGTCAAAGGCAGTAACAACCTCGCCATTTGCGGTAACATTTGGGATTGTAATTGGAGTGGAGCAGAACTGCCCTGTGTTTGTGCATTGGGAATATTTTGTGGCAGTCCCATCCTGAAACACTACATAAATGTTATTGTCAGCGCCAACAAGCACGCTTGGGTTGTCATCCCCTGTAAGATTGTTGCTTGTTATCCAGTTTGCTGTGTTCACATTGCAATCCTTGCTGCAAGTCGCCACATTTATTGTTGTCGCGCTGCTTTGATAGGCAATTACCCAGCCCCCCGTTGAATTTACATCTATTGATGGTCTTTCTCCGCTTGCTGTAAGGACTAAGGCGCCCCATCCATTGCCATCTTTGCTTGTTGAAAAGTTTATGTTGCTGGGTGCATTCGCACTTGCCCATACTACCCCGATGTTCCCATCTGTAATTGAGCGCGCAACCTTGCTGAATGGCGGGCGGGTGGCAAGCGCATATCCCTGTGCAACAACAGGGTCAAGAATGATTGCAGAATTACTGTCTGGAATTACTGCTATAACCTCTACATTAGTGTCCGACCATTTCAATATTGAAACCGCATAGCCATTGCTATCAACATCTGAAAAATCAATCTTTGTGTTTGCAAAAGATACTACATTCCCACTTATCGTTATTGTATCATTTGTTTTTATCTGCCAGATAAATCTTTTCAAATGCCCTATGTTCGGCTCAATAAACCTGTGTCCGAATTTTGAGTTGGTTAGACTGTTGTTTAAGTCTGTCCAAGTTCCTGTTATTCCTAAATATTGCTTAATGTTTTGTGGCAATAGATAAAAAGGATAATTGTAATCACTCCCTAAAATTCGGTATATAAAAGAATAATTAATATTTGCATCTTTTGTTTTCAAAGAATAATCAATATCAATCCAGCCGTTTCTATCAGAAACACTGATGTCTTGCTGGTAAGATGTTACATTTGTTACTTGTTTTGCTTCTGCAAAGTTCAGCAGAAAGAGAAAACTAAAAAAAAGCGCAAATACCAGCAAATAGTCGAAGCTCTTCAACATACCCAAACCTCACAAACCTACAGAAATCGTGCAGAACAGGCACAAGGCAATAATTAATATGCATAAACTACTATAAATATGTTTCGGGATATTTTTTGCGGTAAAACACTTACTTTTTCCCTTTTTTACCGAAAACCATTTAAACAACTTTGATTAATATACATAAAGTATGCCAAGAAAAAAGAAGCGAAAGTCTGATTCTGCTGTTTCTTACGTGAGAAAAACAATTACAATCACTAAAAAACAGGATGAAGTTATTCGTAGGAATTATATAAACCTGAGCCATTGGGTTCAGGACAAATTGGGCAAAAATTGTGAGGGGATAGCTTGTCAAGGGAAGAGGAAGAAGCAAAGATAGTGAGCCATAGGCACACAACGCAGATTGCTGTTTTGTTTTCCATACTGCTAATTTTCATGTCTTTGTATGCCTTAATAACATCAAAAATAGAAGTTTCGCTGATGTTCATTGCGGTCATATTTACAATCGGTTTCTTTGCACTTATGGATGAGCAGAATTACCTTTTGCACAGGATTGAAAGAGTTCTGAAGGACAAAGATGGAAGAGCATGATTTTTCAGAATTATTCGAAAGAAAGAGGGCGAGGGAAGTGATTATGGCTATAAGTCAATTGCACGAGGAGAATGTAATTCCCTGCGTAAATGAGGTTTCAGAGCATCTGGACTGGAGCATGGCGAAAACAAGCAGGGAGATAAGGCACTTGAAAGAGAACGGGCTTCTGTCTTGCGAACTTGCAGATGGCACAAGAAAAAAGGTTTCCTTAACCCCCCTTGGGATGGAATTTTGTATTCTTATAGGAAAGGACAATAAAAATCACAATGCTTTTTTCGGTGAAATGATTAGATATGTCAAGAAAAGGTTGGTGTGATAATGTTTGAAGGGTTTCCAATTACACAGGTTGTGCTAGTCGTAGGTGGCGTTCTAATAATGTTCATTGCCTTTGCGATGGTTCCGGCTGAAAGGATAATTGATTTGAAGGGCTGCGATAGATTCAAGGATTCAAGACCTCTGGACTTTGAAAAATGCACAGAGCAAATCACGGCGTGCAATACCCTGACAAAAGCCCAGGACAAAGAAACTTGTTTTGTGGGCATGGTGGATGCAAACAAATTCATAATCGGCTGGGATTTAAGGTTGCTTGCAATTGTGGGTGTTTCAATCCTGCTTTGGTTCAGCCCTGCAATAATCAAGGCACTTCCGGTTGATGAAGTTTCGTGGGAGAACATAGAGAATTTTACTGATCCGAAATTCCAGAATCGGGTGAGATACGAACTTGAAGTGAATAATCCGCAATCTGTCTCGGATAGCCACTTGAAATTCAAATACTTTGACAAGGGGAGAAGCGCATTCGTTACATTAATGGACAAGCACGATAGCACTTTGGATTCCTATGCAGTTATCAATCCTGTGAAGGGGGCAAAGCAAGTCGTGCTTACTGATTTGGCATCATTTGAAAAGCACCAGAGGCTTGTAGGGAAAGCAACATTGCCAAAGATAGCACAAACATACATCCCAACACACGAGGATAAACCGATAAGCGATAAAACAATTGCAGAATTAAGAAGGCAAATCGCACCACAAGGAGGTGAAGCAATTGCCGGAGCATAAAAGTGAAAATCGTGAAAATCTAGACATCCCAATCAAGAGGGGGATAGGAATAGGGGGGTGGCTTGGGGTGATAAATACAATCCTACTCGTTGTGGCTATTCTTTCAATATTCTATTTCAATTACTACATCCCAAACGCAGAAAAGGAGTTTGCCTTCAAAATGGATTTGGTAAGGGGTCCATACTGCACCGTGAAAACCCCGCCTTATTACGTGGAGGATATGAATGCCTTCAACCACCTTACTGTTTGGGACAACTATTGGAACGAACAGGGAACAGGATATATTGTAGCTCAGAAGTGCCTGATTTTCAATTACGGATATTTGACTCGTGAGGCATTCAACAAGTTCTATGAGCAGCCGAGAGTTCAGGTGAAATTCAAAATTGACACAAACAAGGAGGTGGGAAATTGAGAAGTTGCGAAAATTGCTATCATTTCTGGAAAGAAAAAGACATAGACCCAACAACAAAAAAAATTCATTTTGACTTGAATTGCAGGAATTTCAGTCGCTCAATTGACAATACAATAGCTTGCGAGGAATGGCAAGAAAAACCAAAAAAAGGAGGCATAAAAAATGGATGAAATCAAAAAACTGGAATACGCCAAGCAGATTTGCCATGGGGCGGGTGCAATGATGGTTGTTTTGCCATTAGTTGCTTTGATACTGAGCGTTATGGATAAATGCATCGGTAGAGCCTGCTTTTTGGACTACACAAATATGCTAATCGGCGGAACAATATTCATGCTCGGCATAGTCTTGATTCTGGCTGGCTTTTTTGCGGGCAGAATGATAAAAGAGATGAGAAAAGAAAATGGAGGCAACTGAATGGACGAAAAGGAGATTGAGAGAAAAATAGAAGAATTGCGTATCCAAGGCTATGTAATTTTTGGTGGGATTTTAATTTTTGGAAGCCTTTCTGCAACTTGGGCAGCTTTGGGTCCTTTGGGAGCACGCGCCTTCAGCTTTTTTTTCGTTCCAATTGGGCTGGTGATTTGTGTTTATGCCCTTTTCAGGACATATAAATCAATGCAAAAAAATAAGAAGGAGGTAAAACAATGAGAAAGCCAGTATTAGTTTTGGTGATTTTGGCGATGCTTTCGGCGGTTTCAGCAATCACCTTCTCAATCCAATTTTCAAACGGTTGGTTCGCATATCGCACAACAGACTTCAACGCAGTGGTTTCAGCAAAGGCAAACACAAGTAATTGGTATTACTGGACAGGATCGGATTGGAATACAACTCCAGGTAGGGCACAGACGTGGCTAGATAGCAATAGCAACGGCACGGCTTTTATCAGGGTGACCGCAATTAATTCGCCGGATTGCAATTGGGCATTCATAATCGGCGGGCAGACGCTCATAGGAAGCGAAGCCAAGTACCCTATGTACGCATCAGACTTCAATGTCGGCAAGGCAATAGGGATTGACGATAACATCTA
>Ga0208958_1001858_pt1 | contig 19571 bp, 19 predicted proteins | sample RifOxyB1_FD_184032 | JGI IMG/M metagenome (GOLD analysis project Ga0208958, IMG submission 184032) | Soil microbial communities from Rifle, Colorado - Rifle Oxygen_injection B1 (SPAdes) | ecosystem: Environmental > Terrestrial > Deep subsurface > Rock core/Sediment | place: Rifle, Colorado... | reverse complement strand
TCATAATTTCCAGTACAAGTATTTTCACAAATAAAAGCTTGTTTTCCATCAACACATTTATTTATGGGAGTACATTCGCCTCTGCATTGTAAATCATTACTTGTACTTGAACTAACACACTCTCCATATGCATTACAAGTTTCACCTGAATTGCACCCAATAACTTTCCCATTATAATTCAAACATTCAACACATACAAGACTATTTTTGTATACTTTAGTGTTATTGACACAATAAGGCCCTATATCATAATCTCTGCACTGGCTGGGTTTTGTACAGCTAAATATATCACAGGTAGTTTTTGTAGTGCATGTGTTATAATCAATCCCATTATTCCCAATAATGTTTCCAGTCACACCGATAACTTTTCCTGTTGCACTAACTGCATTTCCAGTTAAATAAAATTTATTTTCAATTAAAAACCAAAAAGCAAGCAAAGCAAGAACCAAGATAGCAATATAAATTATAATTAATAATTTCCTGTTAGAAATAAATTTAATCACCATATTTTTATTAACTAAATTAGAAAGTATTATTTAAAAAGTCTTATGTGCAACAAACTTTTTAAACTCCTTCAAACTCTATTAAATATGAATAAAAAAGATAGGTGTATTACTCTTGTGATAATTATATCACTTTTATTTTTACTATTTCCAGTAATCTCTGCTCAATCAAACCAGTCAAAAATAGATGATGCTTATCAATGTTTAAAAGATAAAATAGATGACTCTTGTTCTGGGCTGACTCAAGAAGAGCAAATTTATGCTGTTCTAGCATTGGGAAACTACAAAGATTGCAGAAGCCAGCTTCTAGAAAATTCAAGGAATCAGGAATGCTGGCCAGAAGCTAATTGTAAATTAAAAGATACTGCTCTTGCCTTGCTTGCTTTAGACCAGGCAAATGCAAATACAGATAAAGTTGAAAATTGGCTGTTAAATCAGACAAAAGTTGCCGACGATTTAGTTTGGTATTTGCAAATTGATGCAAATGATGCTTCTTCATGTACTATAAAATACAGTGCCAGTTCTTATACTGTAAATATCTTAGACACAAAAAAAGTTTCATCTGGTGCAGGATCTTGTTTGTCAGTAAGTGAGAATGGTTATTGGTTAAAATTTGAAACAGGAAATTGTTTGAGTAATGAGTATAAAATATCATGCGATAAGGAATTTACAACTACTCTTTTATACAGGAATGCAGACTCATCAACAATTCATGTTTCTCAAAATCTTCATTCAGAATCAGCCAATGGTGAAACAGCTGAAAAAATAACCTATAAATGTTTTGCCCAAGCTGGTGAGTGCAATTATGAAGGATCTTTATGGGCAGCAATAGCTCTTGATTCATTAGAACATAACACAAATCCATTTTTACCATACCTTTCCGCTTCAGTAGATGAAAATGAAAGATATTTCCCAGAATCTTTCTTATATATCTTAACTAGGGAAGATGATTATCTTTCAAGTATTCTGCAGGATAACTTTAACGGGAAATTTTGGCAGATTGGAACACTTGGAAAATTTAAAAGTACAGCATTAGCATTGCTTGCTCTTCAGGGGCAAAGTTCTAATGAGGCTGATAAAGCTATGAATTATATTGTTGATGAAACACAAGGAAGCAACGGATGTTTTAATAGTAATTTTATTGATACAGCTTTCCTACTTTATTCTGGATGGCAGGATAATACCGGCGGAGTAACTGAAGAATGTTCATCAGATCTTGATTGTTCTTCAGGTCAAGAATGTCTTAGCGGAATATGTGTTCCAATTCAAAGCCAGAATTGCATATCTCAAGGTCATTTTTGTGTTCCAAGTGCTTCTTGTACTGGAATTGAATTTTCAGAACTTAGCGGATGCTTAAGCTTTGAAGTATGTTGTTCAGAAGCCCTACCAACTTGTTCCCAATTAGGAGGACAGGAGTGTGAATTAAATGAACAATGTGGTGGAGATTTGACAGAAAGTTATGAAACTCTTAACTGCTGTATTGGCACATGCGAACCAATAGAAGATACTGAAGATCAAATATATACTTGTGGAGTAGAATCTAATGAAGCTTGTCAGAGCAGCTGCATTGGTGATGAGGTTCAAAATAGAGACTTAACCTGTCCTGCAGGACAAATTTGCTGTGTAACTCCAAAATCTGGAGGAAGTTTATGGTGGGTATGGATATTATTAATTTTAATATTCCTAGTAGTAATTGCAATTATATTCAGGAATAGGCTGAAATTATTAATTTTCAAAATTAAATCAAGATTTAGAAAAGGACCAGCTCCAAAACAAACAAGGCCTCCTTTCCCTCCAAGTTCCGGATATCATCCATATCCTCATGCTAACCGGCCAGTTTTTCCAGCACATGCTCCAAGACCAGCACCTATTAGGAAGCCAAGGGAAAAGGATAATGAGTTTGAAGAAACTCTTAAAAAACTTAAAGAAATGAGCAGGTAATAAAATATCTGCAATAATTAAATTTATTAATTGTCTTTTTCTATAAAAGTAATGAAAAGGGGAATTGTATTATTTTTCATCTTAATATTTAGTTTTGCCCTAGTTTCTGCATTGAATGTAAGCATTGATAAAAATAATTTTAAACAAGGAGAAACTTTAATTTCAAGCATTTCAGGGAATGTAATAGAACCTATAGACAAAGAAAATGTTGGTTTTTACAAAGAGCATGTTCAAATTCCAGTAACATATGGAATGGTAAAAATAAATGAAACATACTATATTTATGGATTGCTTCCATTCCAAGAGGGAAATTTTTCTTTAAGAGTAAAAGAAGTAATTTATAGGGAGTTTAACCAAAATAAGAAACAAGATTTAGAAATAAACTTCACTATTGGTCCGGAAGTGGCGGACTTTGGAATAAATCCTGGAGCTTTTTTGACAAGCTCGAGCCAGGATTTGTTTATATCAAATTACCTTGACAAACAGATAACAGTTTATTATGAAAATGATAATGAAGAAAATAAATCATTTATAATTCCTGCTCAGGAAACAAAAAAATTTTCAATAAATATTAATGATTTTGATAATTTATACTCTGGAATTATTGTTTTTACATCAAGCACAGGTTTTGTTTATAATATCCCTGCTTATATAATAAAAGAAGATACTGGAGATAGCCAAAATGTAAATGAAACAGGGGAATTATCTTTTTCTTTAAGCAGCATAAATGCCCAGTTAAAAAAAGGAGAATCATACATTTATACTACTAGAATAAAGAACAATGGAGATAGATTAGACAATTTTAACCTTTTTGTTTCTGAAGATATTAAAAAATATGTTAATCTTTCAGCTTACAATTTAAGTTTGGATAAGGAAGAGCAAAAAGAAATAAAAATAATTATTTTATTTGATAAAACAGGGAATTTTTCAGGAGAAATAACTGCCAAGTCGCAAAATTCTTCTGATTCAATAAAATTAAACTTTGCAGTTAGTGAAGATGTTATACCATCCAGCACTGCATTTAATAATCTTAGCTGTTCAAATTTGAAGGGAAAAATATGCTCCAGCACTCAAAAATGCTCAGGAAATATTGAGTTTACATCAGATGGCTCTTGCTGTATAGGCTCATGTGTTGATAAAAATGCTACTGCAACAACAGCAAAATCAACAAACTGGATAGCAGTTGTAGTTATAGTTTTAATTTTGCTGCTTATTGCAGGCTTCTTTTTTTGGAAAATGAAAAAAACAAAAAGGACTGCAAGAGATATTTTAAAAGACAAATCAAAGTCTTTTTCAGAAAGATATGAAACTAAAGATAAGCTAAGAAAATACTAAGTTTTCTCTTACTCTAAAGATATATTCTTAAACTTTAAACTAGTCATAAGAAAATGAAGTATTCAAAAATAATTTGGTACATCTTAACTATAATTCCTATTGTCCTTTTAATCCTGGGTTATATATATCCATCTTCATTTTTTTCAAGCCAAGACCAGATAAGGAGTTTTGTTGAATCTTATGGTGTTTTTGCTCCAATAATATTTGTCATTATTCAAATATTACAAGTCGTCTTAACTCCAATAAGCCATTATGCTGTAGGACTTGCAGGAGGATTTATTTTTGGAACATGGCATGGATTTATACTAAATTGGATTGGAAGAGTTATAGGTACTCTAATTGCTTTTTATTTAGGTAGGAAGTTTGGCAGAAGAATAATAAAACATGTTGTAAAGCAAGAAAAACTGGCCAAATATGATAAGATTTTTGAAAAAGGCAAATTAATTTTGTTCTTGATGTATTTCTTGCCAATATTTCCAGATGATGAGCTTTCTTATCTAGCAGGATTTTCATCTATGAAAGCCCGTATATTTATTCCTATAATGTTGCTGGGGCATATTGGAGGTAGTCTTGGATTAGCCTTCTTAGGAAGTGGATTATCTTATAATAACCCATTATTTATTGCCTTTTCATTGATTACACTTATTGCAGGAATTTTGTTTGTAGTATTTTATAAAAGGCATATAAAAAATAATTAGTTTTTACTTTATTTAATTACTAATTATTATTTTTCCAGGAATGAAGAAGAATCAATTATATCATCACTAATATCCAATGCTTCAACTATCTGGTCTAGAGATTGACCTTCAAATGCTGAAGGAACGCTTTTAAACAAGTCTTCTGTTTCCAACCTTTTTTCTTCCAAAAGGTGTTTGTAAATTATAATTTGAACATCATTATTATCTCTGCCATATTTTTCTATTTCTTTAGGAACTCTTTCCTTAACTTCTGCTTCTGCTATTTCTTTGGCCCCAAAGTTTCTTCTATCCATTTTTTCTTTTAATTCTTTCATAGCAGGACAGGCATTTGCAATTTTTCCATAATCTACAAAGTAAAGGCCATTTGTCTCATGATTTGCAGGAATAGACCCATATATTACCTCTCTTTTAGGATCTAAAGGAAAATTATCTGAAAGTTTGAATACCTCTCCGCTAGAATAAGCTTCGTGAGGTGCTACATCTGCATATGCTTTAGGTATAAATAAGCCAGTTCCTGCTAAAACAAATCCCTCTGCCAAATATTTCATAAAATCTCTTCTTCCAATTTCCATCTTAACCATCTTCATCCATTTTTGTCTTATACTATTTCTACTAATTTAAAGCAGCAGAAATATAAATAATTTTCCCAAAAATCTGGAAAATTTTTATTACTGATAGTTAGCAAATTTTATAGTTTATAAATCTTATGAAAGATTTCAGGCTATTTTGAACCCTTTTTTAATTTTTTAGTCTTTTTTTCTTCTGTCTTAGCAATGTCGTCCAATTTTGTTTTTTCTAAAATCTGTTTTAAATGATTTTCCAAAATTTCTCTGTCTACAGCAAGCTTTTTAGTAACTTCATCATACCTATGCAGCCTTACAACAATACCGGTAAGAACTCCGCTAATATCGTGATTTTTTAATATGAAATTTTCAGGTGAAATAATCTCTATATTTGAAGGCATATAATTAAACGTGGCCATTAGCAATGGTTCAATTGAATCAAACTCAAGCTCTACTTCTGCAAATGTAGTAAAAAGTTCTTGTTTAATACTTATTTCATTTTCTTTAACTTCATCATCCATTTTATATTCAACAGGTTCATGAATCATTTTTTGTATTAATTTGGTTCCTTTTTCATTTCCAAGCCTGTCAATTAACTGCTCCATTGTTGTTTTAACATGATCTGCAGGACGTCCAAGTATTTCTATGATAAATGCAGTTTTTATGCTTTGCGAATTTTCTACCATTTCAAAGTTTTTTCATTATTAGTAATGCTAAAACAAAAAATAAAAACAGAGTAAAGCCGTATAACGAATACTCTTTTATTTTCTCATTTTTTGATTTGCTGACTTCTATTTCCTCCTTATCTTCTTGGTTTTTTATATCTTGTGGTGATGATTTTAAATATATAACTTGGGCTATTTGACTTTCCTTTATTTCAGGAATTGATTCCTCCTTGACTGTCTCATCATGTTCTTCCTGTTGTTCCTGCTCTTCATCGAAATTAACTTTTTTATTGGTAACTTTATTTTCTTCAATTACTTCATTATCAAGATTATTTTCTTCATTTTGATTTATAATATTTATTTCAGAACTATAATTTTTAAATGAAAAAGTTTTTTCTTTAGAGTCTCTTATTTTGACTTCAATATCTACTTCTCCAGAATAATCTTCACTTATTTTAAAATTAAGAATTGCACTATTATCTCCATTTTTTATTAAATCATTAACAAAATAATAAGTTGATTTATACTCAAGGGAAGGATCAAGAACCTTTGCTACCCTTTTGCCATCACCTAAAATGTCTATTTTAACATCATATTCATCATCTGGAAAGTCATTTAAGATTAAGCTGATGCTAAACTCGTCCGTATTTATAATTCCTGGATATTCAAGATCAATCTCTTTGGCGTAAACTATAATAATTAAATACAAAAACAAAAAAATTACTGCCAAACACCTGGAATTTGTTTTCCGCAAGTGCATTTTCCCTCTTTTATTTTATTTTCAATTATATTATTATTTTCCCTTGTTACTAAAGCTTTTTTACACTCCGGGCAAAAAGTAGTAGATCCCTCATTCCATCCAGGGACATGAGAGTAAACATATTTCATACCAGCATCAATTGCTATTTTCCTGGACTTTTTCAGCAATTCTTCATCAACATAAGTTTTTGAAACAAAATGCAATGGGACATCTGAGCTAAGATTGTTTAATATCCAAGAGATGAGTTTTCTTATATCATAAAAACTATAATGAATTTCAGTTATAATTGGCATGTATATCTCCAGCCATACCCCTTCATTATAAAGTATTTTTGTTGATTTAAGAACAGAATCCAAATCCCCATCTAAAATATTTTTATAAAATTCTTCCGTCATTCCCCTTATCTCAATAATAGCTCCCTTTAATTTCTTGGATATTTCTTTAATGGGTTCTTGCTCAATAAAAGCATTAGTTTGTATGATATGATTTATTGATGGGTTGTTTATTATTATATCATCCATATATTCATAAGACATCATAGGTTCATTATACCCGTGGCATATTATTTTAATTTTCTTTTTTAAAACATCTTTTCCTATTTGGGTAGGAGTTTGGTTTACGAAAGGAATATTATCAATTTCCTTTCCAGTCAATTCATTTTCATACCATTCTTTATCCAGGTTATTGCCTATTGATGAAACAAGCAAAGCTTCACTACCTGGGAGAAAGTGGAAAAAACCAATTTCCTCGACTGGATTTGTTCTGCTTAAGTATACTTTGCCGTAATTCATTGCCTTAAGTTTTCCATCTATGTTTTGCTTCACCATGCATTTGCCAGTTTCGCCATTGCCGATTATGCATTTGTGCGGACACAGTTTACAATGCACTTTTTTGTCATTTAACTTTTTATAAAAAGACGCCTCTTTGAATCTCATGTTTCTTTTAAGAATAAGCAATTTATTAAGATTTTTATTCTAAATTATTCTAAATTTCTATACCTTTTAAGTTCATCTGTTTGCTCACCACTACTTTTAGGCAATCCACTTTCTATGCCATCAGTATGATTATCTACTATTTCTCCGATTTTAGTGTCTAAATAATCCATTGTTTCACATCCAGAAACAACAAAAGGTATAATTGGTATCACTGGACAAATAAATGTAGCATAAACCATCATTCTTAAGTTCATTATTTTAATATAAAATGGCTTATTATAAAGTTTATGTTGCTCTATTAATTATTTTATCTCCATTTATCACTAAAATTAATATGCTCTATTCCTTCAGCTTTGCCACTTTTCTTAGCTATTAATATCTTGCTGAAAATTCTTTTTTCAAGATACCATCTGCATTTTTCCTTTTCCTCTTTGCTGAGAATCCCATTGATTTTAACTTCAACTCCAATAATATCATAAACTCCCTCCCTGATAAACTGGATTACTATAAAATCAGGAAATCCAGTTCCAATTGCCATTACTTTCTTAAAAGGATTATACTTTCTTTTTGCAGATATTAACTTTTTATTTTCAAGGTCGACATTATTGCTCCATTTGTCAACAATATACCCCTTTGATTCCCAGTACTTTCTTACTTTTAACTCAAATCTTGATCCTGCTGATCTAGATTTCTTTCCCTTTTTTATTTCTGATTTCTTTTTCAGCACTACTTTTCCTTCTTCATCAAAAGATGCTTTGTGTTCAACTTCTTTATTTTCATCCATTTTAATGCTTATAAAAATAAGTTATATTTCCTAATTTTTTTTCCTGTAATAAAAATGAACAATAAACAGGGCTATTATTGATCCAATTCCATTAAAAACTAAATCCAGTGCTGTATTATAATAACCTCCAACACCTGTTGATGGAGCAACTACAACAGCAATAAACTCAACAATTTCATTTAAAGCTCCAGCCCCCATTGCTATGGCAAATAATAATAGATAAATTATTTTATAGCTGGTTTTATTGTTTAAGTAAGGTTTTAATAAATGCCACGCAACCAGAGTTGTTGAGGCAAATCCAAAGGCATGTACAAACTGGTCAAACTTTAATACAAAAGTATCTCCAATATCAAATAAATGCATTATATCTAGGGTATATAAAACTCCGTTAGCATTAAAAATCCAGAATCCATCTCCTATCCAAACTCCTCCTCCAGCCATGTGTAAAAATCCCCATAATGACAATCCCCACAAAATAAGATAGTCAAAATTAGTTTTTCTTAAAGTTAAACCAATAAGTAAAAAAAAGAAAACCAAAACAACAACATACCATAAAAATTCATAATTTTGAATCCTAAAATAATATAAAGAAAATAATAGTATATAAAATAAATTGAAAAATACTAAAAGCCATTCTCCTTTTCTCAGTTTCATTTTCCCATGTATCTATTAACAATTAATCCAACAGCTATGACTATTAGAACAATTGGTAACCACGGAATCGGAATTATTAAGTAGCCAAGACCGTCAATAAGCCATACTATACCAACTGCTAATAAAATAACTGCAAGTATCGGGAATTTCTTTCCTTTCATCATTCTCACCCCCTTTTTCCATCTTTTTTTTCTTTCTCTTCCAGTTTAAGCAAGGGAAAGATAACGCACTCTCTTATTGGCTTGTCAACAAGATAAGAAAATAGCCTTTCACTAACTCCAAAACCGCAGGTTGGAGGCATACCATATTTTAATGCCTCAACAAAACCCTTATCATGCTCCATGCTTTCACTATCTCCAGCTTCTTTTTGTTTTATCTGTTCTTTTAATCGCATGTCTTGATCAATAGGATCATTTAATTCAGAATAACCATTACCTAATTCAGTTCCTGCAATTATTACTTGAAATTGCTCTACTGTTTTTTGGTTTTTTTCATTCCTTTTTGCTAAAGGAGTTATTTCTACTGGCTGGCCTATTAAAAATCCGGGACCAGATATTTTTTTCCTGCAATATTTCCATAAACTGTCAACTAATCTCCATTTAGAGAGCTTTGGATCATACTCTATTTTTAATTCATTAAGCTTTTTCTTTACCTCTTTTTCATTAGCTTTCCAGATATCAATTCCTGTATTTTTTTTAATCAATTTATCATATTCATATATTTCCCATTTTTTTCCCAAGTCAATTTTGTAGCCATTAGTTTCAAATTTTAAACTTCCTATTGTTTCTTTTGCAGCTTTTTTGTACATTTCTTCAACTAACTTCATTCCGTCATTATAATTTGCATAAGCCCAGTAGAATTCCATTTGAGTATAGTCTTGCAAATGCTCCATATCAATTCCCTCGTTTCTGAACTGTCTTCCAATCTCAAAAGTTTTATTAAACCCAGCAACCATTAGTTTCTTCTGCCACAACTCTCCCATGCTTATTCTCAAATATACATCAATGTCTAATGCATTATGATGTGTTTTAAATGGTGTTGCAGCAGCTCCTCCTGCACTTGTTTCTAAAACCGGAGTTTCAACCTCTAAAAATCCTTTATTTAGCAAAAAATTCCTTATAGTGCTCCAGAATTTTTGTTTTTTTATAAATAACTCCCTGACTTCTTCGTTCATTAAAATATCCAAATATCTTTTCCTAAATTTTTCTTCTTCATTCTGTAAACCATGGAACTTTTCAGGCAATGGCAGTATTGCTTTGCTTAGAAGAGCCGCCTTTTTTATTAAAATACTTAACTCTCCCCTGTCAGTTCTTAATATTACTCCTTCTACTCCGACAAAATCTCCAGAGTCAATATATTTTTTGAAGAATTCAAAAGACTTTTCAGGAGTTTCCTTATCTTGGGCAATTAACTGTATTTTTCCAGAAGAATCTTGAAGCGTTGCAAATGCTATCTTTCCAAGATCTCTTTTAATCATCACTCTTCCAGCAATGCTTACTTTATTATTTGTTTTTTTCCCCTTGATTAATTTCTTGTACTTTTCCTGCAACTCTGAAGAGTAATTTGTAACATCATACTTATTTGGATATGGATTAATTCCCTGCTTTCTAAGCTCTTCAACTTTTTTAATTCTATTCTGAATTATCTGGTCTTCTCTGCCCATGATTAATTAAGATAAATCACTCTTATAAATTTTCTCTTAATAGAAAATTCAATAGGTAACATTTTATTAGAATAAATTTATAATGTTATTAAGGCTAACTGTATTATGGATAAAATAAGGAAAATAATTTCTAACAGAGTTAAATTAAGGAGCATAACAATTATAGCTCTTTATATTGCTTTAATGGTTTTAACAGCTCTTATTTTTAGTATTTATGTTGATAAAGAAAGCCTACAAGCAGTTGTTAGAAATACAGGACAATTTGGAATTATAATATACTTTTTCATTGAAGTAATATATGTTACCTTCACTCCTCTTTTTAACACAGCTATATTAATCGCTTCAGGCTATATTTTCGGAGGGAATACTGGGTTTATTCTAAACTTTCTTGCAACAATTTCTGGTTTATTTTTAATTATTTTTTTGGTTAAGAAATATGGACGCCCTCTACTAAAAAAACTTGTGTCTAATAATTTTTACAACAGATTTGATCAAATCACTCAAAAAGTAGGACCAATCACATTATTAATTGTATATATTCTACCTTTTACTCCAGATGATGAGTTAACTTACATTGTTGCAGCCGGCCCTATTGGAATAAGAAGATTTATCCTCCCAATTTTACTAGGCTCAATGGCTAAAGCCACTTATAGTTATATTGGCGATATAGGTGCTGAAGGGATAATTATTGCATTTTACGCAAGATTAATTTTACTAGTCATTGGCTTATTTATTGTAGGAATTCAGGAATATATAATCCGAAAAAATAATTAATGTTTACTAAATATGTAATATCTTAAACTCCTTAAAATCCTGGAAAGGAGACTCTTTAATTATTATGCTTTTTATCTTAGCGTGTTTCGGGCCTATTTTGCATATATTGGACAATTTGTCAATGTTTTCAATTTCGCCTTCTGCAAATATTTCAATTTCTCCATTTTCCAGATTCCTGATAAAACCTTTAACACTAAGTTTGTCAGCCTCTTCCTTTACAAAATTCCTGAAAAACACTCCCTGCACAGAGCCCTTTATTATCATCTTTACAGCTTTTTTCATAATGGGACAACTCCTATTAGTTTATGTAAAAGGACTGGACCATTTATTAATTATTCTATACTATAATTTGAAGTTTTTATGAAAACCTGGCTCCATAAGGGTCTGTTAAGTAGTTATTAACATAAAAATATCCTATCCAAATTAAGAATAGTGCTATTATTACTATTACTAGTGATGAAATGCAAATTAAAGCGGATTTTACAATTTTAATTTTATTGAAATAACTTACACTTTTTGATAAAAATACAAGAAAATGAGCTACCTGGATAATGCCTATTATAAGTAAGATAATTGCTCCTGGTTGGCTAAAATGCAGTTTGTATAATTGTATAATGTTTGTAACATCTGAAGTCGAGATTATTCCCTGCAGATAAGACTCATTTATTGGTATTGTCATCTGTATAATAAAAGAGGCTATTAAGATTATAAATCCATAAATTACCCAGATTAATAATGAATATGAAACTGATTTTACATTTATCAAGTACTTGCTATGAGTTTTGGTAATTTTTAAAAGCAAGTGTATTAATCCCGATACTGAAAATAAAATTATTGATATAATTATCACTTTTCCAATTATACTTTGAATGGTTAAAAATGTCCATGACAGAATTTCAATAGGCAATACTGATCCGTTATTTATAAAAAATAATATTAAATCAAGAAAAGCTCCGGCTACGATATATAATGTATAAAAGACCAGTAATTGTACTAAAATTTTAGTCCATTTTTTATCAGAATTTTTTTCTAAAAATCTGGATGGGGAAAAATACAGAAATTTAATATTCCTTAAAAAAGCATTTTCATCCATTGTTTATTAAAATCATAATGTTTTATAAATTTTGCCAGACACAACCAATATATAAAATCTTATTAATCTATTGATTTTACAAACTTAATGAAGGAAGAAAGAATTTCAGCAGGGTCTTATGATTTGAACAAATGGCTTTTTGGTGGATATGAAAAAGATATTATTACAACAGTTTATGGTCCCGCCGGAAGCGGAAAAACAAACCTTTGCTTATTGGCAGCTGTTTCACAAGCTAAAAAAGGAAGTAAGGTGGTATTTATTGATACTGAAGGAGGATTTTCAATAGACAGATTCAAGCAAATATCAGGAGAAGAAGACTCTTTAAGTAATATACTTATTTTAAAACCAACAAACTTTGATGAACAAAAAAAGGCATTTGACACTCTCCTTAAGACAATAAAATCCAGTACAAATGTCAGCCTTATAATTATTGATAGTATAACTATGCTTTACCGTTTGGAGCTGTCAGAAAAAGAGGAAAATAAAATAAAAGAGTTAAATAGCGAACTGTCAAGACAGCTTAGAACTTTATCAGAAATTTCAAGAAACAGAAATATTCCAGTTATAATTACAAATCAAGTTTACTACTCTTTTTTAAGTGAAGAAGAATTTCAAAGCGGAAAACAAAAAGAGGTTAATATGGTTGGAGGAGATATATTAAAATACTGGAGTAAATGCTTAATAGAATTGCAGAACAATAAGGGAAAAAGAAAAATAGTCTTAAAAAAACATCGCAGTCTTCCTGAAAAAGAAATGGAATTTGTAATTGACAATAAAGGGATAAGAAAAAGAGGGTTATTTTGAATTTATACAAAAGTTTATAAGATAAATTTATTTTGTTTATAAATGAAAAAAGAGGTAAAGAATATAATTTATGTTAGATTACTATTTTTAGTTTTAGTGTCATTTTCTATTTTTGCAATAGCCTTATTATATTCTCAGCCTAAAAATTTTAATTTAACAGGAGAGGCAGTAAGTGATTTTGATAATACACTCATTAGTTATTACCCATTTAACAGTTCTCTTTTATACAAAGATGTATCAAATTCAAATAACTTGGGTTGTTCTGGGCAAATATGTCCAGAGTATACTTTTGTAGGAAAATTTGATGGAGCAGCAATATTTGATGGTGTTAATGATGAATTAGCTTTATATGGTTCTGCAAGTAATGTTAACAGAAATAAATTCAGTTTTTCAGCCTGGGTTAAGGTAGATGTAAGTAAAGATGGAAATAGAAGGACTATTGTTGAGTTTAGCAAAGATGGAGGAAAAAGAAGAGGTTTAGCTATTTCTGCTAATGCAAATAATGGAAAACCAGTAATTACTTACGGAGATGATATTGGAAAATATGTTAATACTGCTGATTTAAGAGATGGACAATGGCATCATCTTGTATTTACTTATGATGAAATAACTCCTAAATTTTATTTAGATGGAGTTTTACAAAGTTTAGCTCCAGAAGAAATCGGAGCCCCTTCAGGAATTCAAACATCTATAAGTGTTGGAAAATCTTTGATTGATGGAAATCCAAATTATTTTAAGGGAGCTATAGATGAGGTTAGGATTTATAATCAGGCATTAACTCAACAGCAAGTTACAGAACTTTATAATTATGTTCCTGAAACTGCCCAGATTGCATGTTCAGATAATGACAATGGAAAAAATTACACAGCTCAGGGAACTACAGTACAGTCTTTTGGCGGAATAACTCAAAATTCTTCAGTTGATTTCTGCTCAAGCGGACAGCTTAGAGAGTTTTTCTGCAACTCCACAAATAATGTTGCTGTTGAAATTTATTCATGTCCTTCAGGACAATCTTGTAATAATGGGAAATGTGAAATTGATGTTGCATGTACTCCTGCAACAGTTACTGCAGATTGCGGAAATAAAAATACCATAACAACCTGCTATGATAGTGGAAGTATAGAAGGTCTTTTTAATAAAACAATAACTCCTTCTTGTGACAATAACAACTGCAACATGTCAAATATCACTTACACTTTGGTGCAAGAATGCACTTACGGATGCAATTACAACACTAATAATTCTTGTTTGACACAAACACCACAGCAATCAGGAGCTTGTTTAGATTCTGATTCAAAAATAGATGGATTTGGGGCAAGTGCTCTTGGTTTATATGATAAGGGAAATGTTTCTCTTTTAAACTCAAGCACTTCTGCTATATCTTATTATTTAGATTCATGCATTAATTCAACAGATGTTTTAGAATGGTTCTGCGATTCACAGGGAAATAAATTTAATATAACTTATGGTTGCCCTGCAGGTTGTTCAAATAGTGCCTGTGTTTCAAACCAGGATTATCCTGACGAAATATGTGATGACACTGATAATGGAAAAAATTATACTTATTCAGGTATTGTAGAATATTCTTTGGATTTTAATGACCTATCTTTTCCTGACGAGTGTGAGCAAAATTATGTTATAGAATACTTTTGCTCTTCTGATGATTATCCGGACTTTACAAAGTATTACTGTGGTTCAAGTAAAATCTGCTCAAATGGAAAATGCGTTCCCCTTTCAACTAATCAAACACAGGGAAGTACTGATGATATAGATGAATGTACTGATGGTGAATCAACATGTGACGGAACATATTATACTTATTGTGCAAACGGATTATGGTTAGATCCTCAACAAATTCCCGGACAGTGTGGTTATCAAAGCAGTTCTTCTGAAAATAACTTGCCAGCAAGGCTGGGTAGCACAAGCAGTTCTTCTGAGCAAGGATCAAAAGGATTATTTTACCTTTTAATAATCCTAATAATTTTAATCATAATTGGAGTTGTATCAGCAATAATTTACCATTTAGTGAAAAGAAAAAATAAAATGCAGAATACAAAATCACCTCCATATAAGTCTCCACCACCATCAAATTCAAAATCCCCTCCACCTTATCCTCCTAGCGGGACTCAAACATCACCTTCACAGCCAAGAACATTTGCATCTCTAAGACTGCCAGGAAGATAATTCGAACTTCTGAAAGTTATAAGTAAGGACTTTAAAGTGAAGACCTTATTAGAGAGATTGTAAAGTTACAACAACCCATATATTTTTATAAATATAAGATAATAAAGTTTTGTATGGAAAATGACAAAAAGGTGAGATTAGAAAATGATTCTATAATCATCGATAAAATTTCTATAGATGATATTAACACTTATAAAATTTTAAGTGACCTTCCAGAGAACAAAAGGGAGGATTTTATCAAGAAGGCAATAGTTATTGGTGCTATAGGGTTAAGAAATATTTATCTTGCAGATAATGTGGATTATGTTGAAAAAGAATTCAGAGAATTATTGAAGACTTCTGAGATTCAGTCAAAAGAAATTCAAAATAACTTAGAAAGCGAATTTAAAGAATTACTAAAACTATCTGAAATTCAATCGAAAGATATTAAAAATAATCTTGAAAAAGAATTCAGAGAGCTTTTGAAGGGGTCTGAAATTCAATCGAAAGATATTAAAAATGATTTTGGGAGAGAATTCAGAGAATTATTGAAGACTTCTGAGATTCAGTCAAAAGAAATTCAGAATAATCTTGAAAAAGAATTCAGAGAGCTTTTGAAAAACTCTGAAATTCAATCGAAAGATATTAAATATATGATTGAAAAAACTCTTGATGTTGATAGTAATTCAAGTTCTTTAGGTAAAATGAGATTACTATTTGAAGATTATTTTGATAAAAGAAATGGGAAGGTTAGCGATTTACTAAGTCCATTTCAAGATGATTCTCCAATTAAACAACTGAAAGAAGAAATCTTCAAGAAAATACAAGAATTGAAAGATGAAATAATAAAAGATAAAGCGATTGGTGAAGTTAAAGAAAAAACAACATTAAAGGGGGGAGAGTTTGAGGAAGTTGTTTTGGAGGCAATTGAAGACTTCTGTTCTGAGTATGAAGATAAAGTAGTTTATGTTGGAGAGAATCAAGGGAATCAAAATAAAATAGGAGATGTTGCAGTAGATATTCACGGAGATGAAAATAAAAGAGTTATTATTGAATGTAAAGACAGCTTCTCATATTCTCACAAAAGAACAATTGATGAGATTAATGATGCGATAGGAAATAGGAATGCTAAATTTGGTATCTTTCTATTCAAATCTCAAGACCAAATTCCAACTGCTTTATCGCCAATGAAAATCACGAATAGTTATATTGTATCATCTTTTGACAATTATGGATTATATTTTGCTTACAGGGTTGCAAGGTTATTTGTTGAGAAAAATGGAGAAGATAAACAAAAAGAAATTCCTATCAATGAAATTCAAGAAGAGGTTAAAACATTGCAGGTTAAATTGATAGATTTCAAAAATATCCAAACTAAATTAACACAAATAGATAATGCTAGTGATTATATCAGGAGGAACATAGAGAGAATGAGGGATGATATTGAGAGTGGTTTAAGTACAATAAAAGAACTCTTAACCAACAAATAATTTAGCTTTAATCCCAGTTTCTGTGGCATAATTTATTCATTTGTTTTTGTTTCAGTATTTTCCCTGTTTTTCCTTGATTCACATTCAGGGTTAAAGCAAAATACCCAAGGTCTTTTTCCTTTTCTTATAGATATTAACATTGGGAAACTGCAATATTCACATTTTTTATCATACTTTTTTATCAGGGAATTTGGGGGTAGAGAGTAAGTTTTTCTGCATTCAGGATAATTGCTGCAGCCTAAGAAATACCTTTTGTACTCCTTTGAATACTTTAAGCTTAAATTACCCTTTCCACATTCTGGACATGGCATTATTTCATTGTCTTTTCTTTCCTCCTTCCATAAATTTTCAGTTGCCTTAACAAGGTCATTTCCTATCTTAACTTTATTTTTCTCAAAATCTTTCCCTATATTCAGGATGGATTTTTTTGCCTCTCCAATTATTTTTTCTTCAATTTTCAGGGGATTTTTGGAATTTCTTATATTTTCAAGGTCAAGCTCAATATCCCTTGTCAGTTTTTCATCAATTATTACCGGAGAATTGCTTTCCAAAGTGTTAATTAATGAAATTCCAAGGCTTGTAGCTGTAATGCTTTTTTCTTTTATATATCCTCTTTGATAAAGAGTTTCAAGTATATTAGCTCTTGTGGCTTTAGTGCCAAGATTTTTTTTCTCAAGTTCTGATATTATAGATGCAGGGCTGTATCTTTTCGGCGGTTGGGTCATTTTTTCTTCTATTACGAGTTTCTTTACTTCGGCTTCTCCATTCATGTCAGGAATTTCATTTTCTTTCATTATTATAGGATACACTTCCATCCATCCTTTTTTTGCAACTCCAAGACCTCTTGCAGAAAAATTCATTCCATTATAAGTAAAAATTATCTTTTTATTGTCAATTATTGCATTTTCACAAAAACAATTGACAAATCTCCTAACAATTAGTTCATATATCTTCCCATCATCACCATCTAATTCATGGAATTCTCCAGTAGGATATATAGAAGGATGTGCAGGGTCTGTCTTTTTGCCCTCTACAGGAGTTTTCCTTTTTCCTTTTTCAACAAATGAAAATCTTTTTTTCAGCCGATTTAAAATGCCTTCATAGTCTATTTCTTTTGGTATTTTCTGGCTTGAAGTTCTTGGATAAGATATTACTCCTGAAAGATATAATCTTTGTGCAATTTCAAGGGTTTTATTAGGTGTGATTTTATACAGTCTGTATGATTCAGTTTGTAAGCTTGTTAAATCAAATGGAACATTTGGAAGCATTTCCTGCCTGTTTTTTTCAGTCTTTGCAATTCCATTTTTTCCTTCAATATCTTTGAATTTATCAAGGTCTTTTTCATGAGATATGTCTTTATTATATTTGACCCTAACATTACTTTTTCTGTCATTAATATCCAGAAATACCTGCCAGTATTTTTCTGATTTGAACTTCTGTATTTCTTTTTCTTTTTCTACTATAATATGCAGTGCAGGACCCTGAACTCTTCCAATAGACATCAGCCTGAATTTTCCAGTAGTTTTTACAGCATCCATTAAAGCTCTTGAAAGATTAATTCCATAAAGCCAGTCTAGGTAATGTCTTGTTTCACCTGCAATTCCCTGACCCCAATCCAAGGTTTTGCTTCTTTTTTCAAATGCTTCCTGTATTTCTTTAGATGTCAGAGTTGAAAATTTCATTCTTTCTGCATCTTTCTGTCCACAGATGTATCTGACTATATTCATACCAATAACCTCTCCTTCTATGTCATAATCTGTGGCTACAACAAGTTCAGAAGCATTTTTAGATAGTTTTGCTATTACATCATAATATCTCTTTGTAAAATCATTTTTTCTTACAAGGTAATTTGGAGCCCATTGAATATCAAATGTAGGCCATTTATTTCTAGGATTTACCTGAGCAATTGAAAAGAGGTGTCCAACAGCACAAACAACCTGGATGTCTTTTCCACTTCTTTGAAAAGTATAATATGGAACATTTCCCAGAGAACTTTTGATAATCTTTCCTTGTGCCAAAGCATCAGATATTTTTTCAGCAGCTTGAGGTTTTTCAGTTATTACAAGGATATAACCGCTTTCTTTTAATTTTTTAGTTTCACCTTTAAATTTATTTGTCCATGATTTCCCATTTACCTTTTTTTGTTTTATTGTTTTCTTTGATTTTCTTTTCACTTTTGTCTTTGTTATTTTATAATCACTCTTTCTTTCTATTGTCTCTACATTTTCCACAGACTTCACTGGAACATCAACAGCTCCTGCTAAATCAGATTCATCAACTGGAACAAAATCCTGTTTTATCGCCTGCTCTCCATAATGTTTTACAGGATCTTCAACATTTTTCTTTTTCCCTGGCATTTTCAGTTTTGGAAACCTTTGAGCCATTAGGCTCGGTTCCTTTTCGGAACCTTTCTAAAGGTTTACCGTTTGCTTCCACTTTTGGAAACCTTTTCTAAAGGTTTACCGTTTGCTTCCACTTTTGGAAACCTTTTCTAAAGGTTTATTTTATATCTAGAATTAAAAGTACCCGCTTATAAATATGTTGTTAATAATTATGATGAAATTTATAAGTAACAAAGTATAAAGCAAATAATGGATGAATATGTAGGTAAAGGATTCAGTGCAAGAGTGTATTACTTAGAAAGCTTGGAATATGTTCAGTTAAGAGGTAGACTAAGTATACTTGAAAATATAGAGTATCTTGAGAGGATATTTACCAAGTATGCTAATAATGGAAGAAAAAAGAT
>Ga0208958_1001856_pt1 | contig 19595 bp, 18 predicted proteins | sample RifOxyB1_FD_184032 | JGI IMG/M metagenome (GOLD analysis project Ga0208958, IMG submission 184032) | Soil microbial communities from Rifle, Colorado - Rifle Oxygen_injection B1 (SPAdes) | ecosystem: Environmental > Terrestrial > Deep subsurface > Rock core/Sediment | place: Rifle, Colorado... | reverse complement strand
TAGTATAATAAGATTAAAAAGAAGAATTTTTAATCTCTTTCTATGTAGTATTTATATGAAGAAGTATAAGGTATTTCGTTCTGTTGGCTTTCAAGAAGAAATTGAAAAATATGATAAAAATATTCAAGACAGAATAGATAAAATTGAGGAGAGACTAACTGAAAATTTAGAATATGGAAATCCCTTAGGGACAAAATGGTTTCAGGAATCAAGATTTGAAAACTACAGGATTTATTATCTAATTTATGAAGATTTGCAGGCAGTTTATATGGTTGCAATAAGCAGTAAAAAAGACCAGCAAAAAACAATTAATACAATAAGATTATTTCTTGAATTTTTCAGGGAAGAGATAGAAAAACTGATAAAAGAAAATAACCCGCAGGATAGTTAATTTAATCGCTACTTCACTCGAATTAATCTGCCTTCTTTAATATCTTTTACACTTCTGACTAATTGTTTTAATAAATCTACATCTATATTTGCCTGCATTTTCAATCTTTCATATTCGGCTCTTGGGATATTTATCATTTCCATAATTCTCCTGTCAACTACCCACGGGCTAAAGCCACGGGGCGTGTTAAAGTTAAAACCAATGTTTCTGCTGTGATTCTTTGATGTAAAATTCAACAGCTTCTGTTGTTGTTGAGCCAATGCTTCTACAAAAGTAACCTTCACTCCAAAATTTATCGCCCCACAACTTGTGCTTGAACAAAGCCCAATGATTCTTTCTCATCATTAACGACGAAAAACCCTTTATATATTGGACTACTTTACAAGGGGCATAATTTTTGCAATTTGCAACAAAAATATGGACATGGTCAGGTCCGAATTCCAATGCAACAATTTTTATTTTTAGTTCTTCCATTTTTGCAATGATATATGCTTTGGTTAATTTCAATACTTTCTCGTCGGCAAATATATCCTGCCGATAAGCGGGTGTAAGCTGTATGTGGAAATTAAATTCTCCAACTGCATGGCTATAGCTATGTATTTCAATTTTCATTTTTTCCTCCGAAAAGTTTATTTAGTTTGAGAAAGTTTCAACTACGTCTGATTGTTCAGTGAGCTGAAACAAGCTCATTGAATTAAAGTTTTTCTAGAATTAATATATTACGAAAGCTTGCCAACATGAAAGCTGAAATTCACTCACCACTAAAGTAGAGCAGTTTTCTTTCAGCAGGCAAGCTTATAAAATCTAAGTTTTTAATTCTTTCGGCAGAGGGGTTTAAAAAACTCTATGAACCTCTCAAAGTATTATAATGCATATTTTTTAAACTTAATTTTAATGTCTTTAACATCTCATTCCTTTCCAACATTCAGCATCTTTTCATTTTCCCAATTTCTCTTTTTAAGGTATTAATTAAAATCTATAAAAAACTAATAAACCCGTGGATGACAGATTAACAAAAGAAAAATCAAGTGAGCGAAGCGAACCAAATATAATTATCACGCATTCGGCGTTCCGCTAAACCTCGAGCTCTTGCCAGGAATCTGCCCTCCAAGTTCTGTCGGCATTCCTGAAAATCCTGCGCCGTATGTTGAAAAATGCTGTTCAGGAAGCATTGTTCCATAGCCGGAAAAATAATTCCCCATTCTCATAACACCCTGATTCCAGTAAGGTGCTCCTGCTCCGTAAATAGGAGAGCCGAATGCCTCTAAGATATATGGAAAAGGAGAACTCTTAAACTGATTGACAAATCCTGCGATTTCATTTATCATCTTTACATTTCCTAACACACCTGCTTTTTCCAGCTGTTCAAGATGCTTTTTAATTGGCACATTTCCCATTCCAGGAGCAAGATGCGAGTCACCATAGCCAAAATTATCAGTAATATGCACGTGCTTTACATCTTTTGCAATAAGTTTTGTTGCCTTAACCAAATCCTCTTCTGTAAATCCCTGTTTCCTGAGCATATTAAGATGCCCGACATCCCAAGTAACGCCAATAAGCTGTTTAGAAATCTGTTTTGCCTTGTCACTGCCCATTCCTTCTTCAATTGCTTTTTTAACAAAAGTTTCGCGGCTTTTTTCTATGAGTTTTTTAAATTCCTCTGGTTTTGAATAAGCCATTCCTGTATAAAGATTTTCAATGCTTACAATAGGCGCATTATCGCCATACTTGTTATATGCATGAAGCGCAACATTTGCAAATGTTTCTGCTGACTTATCTATTGCAAATTCTTCAACTGGCTTTAATACTTGCGGAGAAGACGAAATTTTCCCTAATTTAACAATAATCTCATCAAAAAGATTTTTTTTCATTGCAAGATTTTCCGCAATATAAACCGCCTCCTTATCCTCTTTAACCTCAATTTTTCTTCCGTGAGGAGTATTTTTAATTTCAGCATATCCATTACTAAGCATCCTTGCATTAAAATCCCCAATTTCATTTGTATATTTTTTTGCAATTTCCTTTAATTCTTTTCTTGTTTCATCATCTGAATATTTATATGCCTCATCAAACATAGAAGTAAAAGATGTTGCTGCATTTTGAAGAAAAATATCTGCTTTTTTTGCCTGATTTTTAATATCTGGATTTAATTTCATTTTCTGCCCTTCTCTTTGTAATGTAGATATATTTGTTATTGAAGGCAGAACATTTGCGAGCAGTTCGTCTGTTGATTTCTTAATCATTCCAAGCTCATTAATTCTGCTAATCCACTGAGAATCATTTGCAGTTTCTAACCTTTCACGAGGAGAAAAAATCAGGGGTTTCTCGCCTTGTTTTTCAAACTCTTCAGAACCAACATACTGAGGCATATATCTCTCTTCTTCTTTGAAAATATTTCTCACCTCGCCTGTTTCCTGATTTATTGCAACTATCTGCCTTTCCTTAAATCTCTCCTCTCCTTCTTCAACATTTCCTGGGACAAATTCTGTTCCTGCCATATTTGCAGAATGAATTGTTACAGGCATACTTTCTTTTGGATTAATATCATGCGCCTTGTCAATAACATCTTTTAGTTTTCTTTCAACAATCTCTCTATTTAATTCGCTGTAACGCCCTTCAATAATTCCAGAGGGTTCTATGTCTTGAATTGGCGCGTGAACACTTGCTTTTGCGCCTGTTATTTTCATTAGGTTTCCGATTTCTTTAAAATGCTGTTTTGGTATCTGGTCAAAAATATCTGTGTTTATTGCACCTACTTCAACCTGTTTAAAACCCTGATTTAAAATATTAGTTGCCTCAACAATTTGCGCAGCTGTATCAGGCCTTAGCGAAGTTCCAATCTGCCCAGTCGGAACTCGATAACCTAAAAATCCCCCATACTTTTCATCAAGCGAATATCCCGCGCCTTCATAAAGATAGCTGTATCCTGTCATTTTTTCTTCAACTTCCTTTTAATTTAATCTGAATAAATAACGTTAAAGATGTATTTAAAATTATCCACAACAGATAAATTTATTAATTTATAAAAATCCTATAGTATTATGAGAATTCCAATTATTGGCAGATTACTTAAAAGAGATAGTGAAGAGAAATTATCTAGGAAACTCCAAAAAACAGCCTCACAACTTGAATCTGTTTTAAATACAGATAATAACCTGCCAGAAAATCAATCAAGAGCAAATTGGCTTCAGAGAGAATTGTTTTATATGGGAATTTATACTTCCAGGCCTTTTTTTACCCAAAAAAGGATTGAGGATACTTATCAGCTCATACAGAGAGTTGCAGTATATCTTTCAACATCTAAATATGCAAAAAGAGCATCAGAAAGACCATATGAATTTAGGCAAGAAGCTAAATCAGGAATAACCTACAGAAAAACAATAGAAGAAATCAGAAGAATGACAGAAGAAAGTATGACCCACTCATTTAAATAGGCATTTTCAAAATTAATTCTTTTATTAATTTTCTTTTAATTGGTTAATATTTAAAATTATCTTATTACGATTTTATTCTTCTAATATCCCATAATTTTCCCTTATCTAATATTTTTCATTTTCAGTTTTATTCTTACATAATCCTTTTTTATTTTAATATGAATTAAAACATCCTGAGAACGAATGCGTCTATGGCGTCAGATTTGCAAAAGATAAAAACTGAGCAAAGCGAAGCATTATTCATTTTGCTAACATCCCATTCCTCTCCATCATTTTACATTTTTTCAATCGAATTATATAAATTCCAATGTATGAACCGATTAGCAGATTTGCAGAATAAATTATCTCATTTGATATTTCTTTTTTTCAGCTTCAAAATGTGATTCTCTCGAGCGCTCTAATTCACTTCCACTTACATAATTCTCTCTTTTCATAGCTCCGCCTGTTTCATCATCAGTTTTTAAATCTCCTGCATTTCCTCTGTGAAACGGACTGCGGATTCTTCCGACATCAAATCCTCTCATTTCAGCTTCAGCAGTATGGAAGCTTCTTGTTTTTTCAACAGCACTAAACTCCTTTCTTGATGAAGCAACATGTTCAGGCGCTGAATCTTCAATAGTCCTGTAATTAACATTCTTTCTTTCATCTCTGCTTACATAATCTGCCCTTCCTGGAGCAGTATATTTCATATCTTCTTTTTTCTCTTCTTCCTCTTCTCCAAACCTTACAAATCTCACTCCTCTTTCAAGCGCCTCTCCTGAAGAAAGCGATTTCTGGGCATTCGGAGCTATTTCATTAATCTCCCCAAAATCTGCCTGGCTCATAAACCTTGAAAATTCTTCTTCATCAATTTCTGCCTCTGCCTCTTCAACCTCTTCTTCAACTTTGCTTTCTTTTCTTAACCTTTTCTCCAGTTCTTCAATCACGCTTTTTTTTGCAAGGCTTTTAAAATTATTTTTATTTGTTTTATTATCTTTAATCTCCTTACTCTCTTTTTTTATCTCTTTTACCATGCTAATTTAAGGAAGAGTATATATTTAGAGTTTTTGATATCAAAAATTATGGAAGAGTATTGTACCAAATGTCTTTTTTGTGCATTTGTTTTAATAATTCTGCAATAAAATTTATTCTTCTTTGAATCCATGTTCTACTGCATTTGTAATCTAGTGCAAGTTGATTTGAGTTTTTAGTTGAACAATTAATTCCATAATACTGGTCAAAAATTTCTCTAGCTTTATTAAAATCTGTTAAAGACGCGTGACTTGAATCATAAGAATAAGATCCATTGGTCCAATGAAAATCTCCTCTAATAAACGGTCTTTTCCCATGATATCTATCCAAACACCCCTGAACTGCTTTTTCAAATCTTTCATAGCCGTCGCTGCCTTAATTTAACAAAGGTGCTAAATGAGGTTTCATTCCAAGAGATTGAATAAGCATATCTAATCTTTGAGTTTTTGCTGATTGCATAATCATTAAATAATCGCAGGGTTTTTAAATCTTTCTAATTGTAACCACTCCTAAGTTAAGATAATCAAAAAGCTTAAAAAGGCAGGCTGGTTAAAATTGAGATGGAAAAAACAGAATTTGAACGAGAAAGAGAAAAATTTATTGAATCTCATAAAGAAGAATTATGCACAATATATTCTGAATTATGTCAAATGAGAGATTATTCTTTAAGAAATGATTTGGAAAATTTTAGAAGGCATCAAGCAGAATTTTCAAAATTAGAAACAAGAGTATTTGATGGATTTGGAATAGATAAAGACAATCCAAAAGAGGCTCTTCATTGTGATTTTGATTCAGCAAGAAATGCTACTTGCTATGTTCTCGGATTTTTTATGGACTATCCTAACGAACTTATACCAGACCCTCAGAAAGCCAATCCTTATTTTCCATATAATACTGAAAAAATTATTAATGGAATCAATAGTATGTATGAAAAAATTGATGTATTAGCGGAGCTTGACAGATAATATTTATAATCATCCAACAAAATGGCAAAAGAAAATCTAAAATTTATAAATTTAATAGAAAGGAAATTATATGCTGGCCGAACTTTCTGACAGACTGCATTTAAGGACTAGGGGGTATCAAATATTAGAAAACCTTCACGGAAATTTTGGAAGGGTATTGCTAGTTAAAGATTTGCAAGATGGAGCAAAAAAAGTAGTGAAATACCCAAATCCCAAAATAGTTTGTTATTATAACTTTGCCGAAGGAGGCTTGAGAGGATTCGTTGATGATGATCTCCCGGAGAGAATTGAACATATTGAAACAGAAATTGAAGTTTTAAGAAGATTATCTGGAGTAAAAGGAATTGCTCGAATGTTAGAGCATTCAAAAATTCCAGTATCGTGGTTTTATAGTTTATTTAATATCTTATGTTATAATCCAAGAAATGAAAAATATTTTTCATTATCTAAAAAACAAGCAAGACAACAGGCTTTGGAAAAAATGCGGCGCTTTGTTACTTGTAGAGAAGTGCCTATGATAGTAAAGCAATATATTAAAGGCAGACAATTAGGGGAAGGATTGGGAAATAGGGGATATAGTAATAAAATAAGAGGGAAAGAAAATCAAGAATTCCTTTTAAATGCAATTCGAGCAATGCACGAAAAAGGAATCAATTGGAAAGACCCCTATGAACGAAATATTATTATTACAGAAGATGGAAAACCATGGATTGTAGATATAGGGTGAGCTTCATTTGATGAAAAACCAAATACAGGAATATTCCGCACTATTGAAGAAATGTTTGAATAATATATCTAGAAAAATTCAGAAACCCTTATAATCCCAATTTCTTTATCCTATTATGATAAACCGCAGATTTAAAGCCAACAGGCCGAAAGTTATTGGAAGCACAGACATTAATCCTTATTGGGAAGTCATAAAAGGAATAATCCGCGAAAGCGATATTCTCCTTGAAGTGTGCGATGCAAGAATGCCTGAATTGTCAAGAAATGAAGAAATAGAGAAATTAGCAAAGTCATCAAAAAAACAACTTGTGATTATCCTTAATAAATCTGACTTGGTGAATTTTAATCAGTTAATGATTCATATAAAAACACTATCAAAAGAATTTCCGGTTTTTGCACTTTCAGGAAAAAGCAGAGAGGGAATAACAAGACTAAGAAATTATCTTTTTGCAAAAGCAAAAAAAGTTGAAAAATTAAGAATAGGTGTTCTTGGCTATCCAAACACAGGCAAGTCATCGGTTATAAACGCAATTTCAAGAAGAGGAACTGCAAAGGTCTCTTCAAGAGCAGGCACGACAAGAGGACAGCAGTGGATAAATGCAGGAGATAACATGCTTATCATTGATTCGCCCGGAGTAATACCTTTAAGAAAAGAAGATGAACTAAGATACTCGTTAATTGCCTCAAAAAATCCTGAAAAAATAGCAGAGCTCGAACTTGTCGCCTCTGAAATAATAAAATTATTTGGAGATAAAACACCCATTCAAATCCTTTATGAAATAAAATTGCAATCAGATAATCCTGAAGAAATAATTTTGGAAATTGGAAAAAAGAAGGGCTTTTTAAAAAAAGGCGGGGAAGTTGATGAAAATAAAACCTCGATACAGATAATACGCGATTGGCAGAACGGACGGCTGAGGATGAATTGATATCAAGTTAAAAGAGTATAAGGATAAGTTTAGTGTCAACTACCCACGGGCTAAAGCCACGGGGCGTGTTAAGGTTAAAACCAATGTTTCTGCTGTGATTCTTTGATGTAAAATTCAACAGCTTCTGTTGTTGTTGAGCCAATGCTTCTACAAAAGTAACCTTCACTCCAAAATTTATCGCCCCACAATTTGTGCTTGAACAAAGCCCAATGATTTTTTCTCATCATTAACGACGAAAAACCCTTTATATATTGGACTACTTTACAAGGGGCATAATTTTTGCAATTTGCAACAAAAATATGGACATGGTCAGGTCCAAATTCCAATGCAACAATTTTTATTTTTAGTTCTTCCATTTTTGCAATGATATATGCTTTGGTTAATTTCAATACTTTCTCGTCGGCAAATATATCCTGCCGATAAGCGGGTGTAAGTTGTATGTGGAAATTAAATTCTCCAACTGCATGGCTATAGCTATGTATTTCAATTTTCATTTTTCCTCCGAAAAGTTTATTTAGTTTGAGAAAGTTTCAACTACGTCTGATTGTTCAGTGAGCTGAAACAAGCTCATTGAATTAAAGTTTTTCTAGAATTAATATATTACTAAAGCTTGCCAACATGAAAGCTGAAATTCACTCACCACTAAAGTAGAGCAGTTTTCTTTCAGCAGGCAAGCTTATAAATCTTGTTTATTTGGCTTATTCTTTTCTCAAATCTCTAATCTATCGATATAATAACAATTTATATTTTTTAATAGGAATACTGAATCAATTTATTGATATTAAAAATTAAAATAATGAATTTTCAATTAAAAGATGTAAAGTAAGGAAAAGGAATGTGGTGTTAGAAAAATAGCTATTTGCCCTAAATTAAAATTAACTTTTAAAAAGATAGTATCCTAATATCTTGACATTATCGCGTTTTCAATAACTTTATAAATTGCTTAATATATAATATATCAAGAGGTAAAATGAAAGCATCTGGCAAAAATAACCCTATGGTGGCAACTCAGTCAAATTCTAAAAAAATGTCAAGAGATGACTTAGATCAGCTGATTGTTGAAAATTTTGTAACTTTGCAGAAAGTGCTTACAAATCTTGCTGGAAAATTTGATAATCTCTCAGAGCAGATATCAAAACTGCTTAGTCTTTTTGAAATATCTGCCAAGTCATTTGCAGAAAAATACAGCGAAGGTGGAGCATCAAAGGAAGACAAAGAATTCCTTGATAAGCTTAATAAGTTGCTCGACCAGAACAAACTGATTGCAAAGGGGCTTACAATGATGGAAGAAAGAGTCAGGGAAAGAATAAAAACAGATATATCTCCTGCGTCGCAACAGCCCCCACAATTCAGGCCTGCGCCAATGTTCCCTCAAAACAGGATTAATCAAGATATTGTACAACCAGGAATGATGAAGTCAAAACAGCTTTCAGAAATTTAAATAATATTTCTTAAAAATGGAACAGAATATTTTATTTCTAAAAGAATTCACAAAAGAGCTCGTGAGAACATATAAAAAAGAGTATAAAATTCCGACAGAAATTCCGCAGGATTATTTCATTCAAAAATCAGAAGAGTATTATATTAAAGAAGAATTTAAACCATCTATCAAATCAGAATCAATTTTAAATAAACCAACAAATAAAACAAATACTAATTTTAAGATAAAATCAAATATAAATGCAAAAGAAACAGGTTTTCAAAGGCAGGTTGCTCCAAAAATTAGTCCATCTGCAAATCAATCCTCATATTCTGAAAAGAGCCCAAATGAAACAATAAGCCAGATTTTGAAAGATGGAGGGGTTATAGGAATTGAATGTCCTGGGCCTGGCAGGTTTTTAATAATAAGAAGATTTGACAGAGCGCTTATTTCAAAAATCAGCTTCAGCAAACAGGATATTAATGGGGTTATTGAAAATTTTTCACAGCAGGCACGCATACCGAGAATAGGGGGAATTTTCAGGGCAATTATCGGCAATATAACTTTAAATGCAGTTGATGCAGATTTCGCAGGCCCGAAATTTCTGATAACGCGCGTAATGCCTATAAGAAGGTTTTAAAATTACAACTCTCTATCAATCTTCTCCTTTATTTTCTGCCCTTTTTTACTAATTCTGTAAAATCTATTTCTTACTTCATTAGGGGTCAAGCACTCGATTAATTGTCTTTCTAATAATTCAATAAGAATATTACTTACAAACCCAATATTTATGTTTAATTCTTTAGCCAATTGAGTTGGTGTTTTCGGTTTGTCTAATATCCAGAAAACCGCCTTCCTGTTTTTATTCCTTACTATAAAACTAATATCGTCCCAATCAGTCATAAGAAGAAATGTTTATAAAGTATTAAATGGTTATACGAGTAATATACGAGTTATGTTAAAATGAGGATAAAAAAGCCATTTCTTTTTATAGGAATAATTCTTGGAATTTTTCTTATAAGTTTTGTTTCTGCTGTATCTACTGTACAAATCTGCCAAATTTATGATGATTTTTCTTCAGAAACATTAAATACAAGCAAATGGGAAGAAGGATTTTCAAGAAGTGGAGGAGCAGGATGGATTGATGAACATTATTTAAATGTTGAAAACCAAAAGTATCACACTGCGCAATTATCTCAAGCAGATATGGGAGTTGAATTAAAATCATTAAGAACAATTCAAACAGGAGAGACATTAGAATTTGATTTAAGTTATAATTCTGGGAGTGGTAATCATTGGGGTTGTATTTTCTGGGATGAAACTTCAACTTGGTCAGATGGATTAAGCTGTGTTGGAAATTGGAATGAAGTTAATTCTCAACCGGGGATATTTGGAACTTACCATATAAAAGGGGAATACGAAGAAAATGAAATTAATGGAGAAATGACTTTGCCAAATGGTTCAATAATACCATTGACTTATTTAAATATACAAGCACCTTATACTTTCTCTTTTGTAACAAGAACAGGGCATAATGGTTTAGTCAATATAGATTATGACAATGTCAAAATATGTTCTGGAGTGCCATTAACCTTAGAAGAAAGGGTTAGTTTATTAGAAAGCAAAGTTGAAAATTTAACATCAAGAGTAAATATTCTTGAAACTTTAGTAAATACAATTAAAGGATATTTCTGGTTTATGCCTAATGATATTAAAAAGAAGATTTTATGTGGCACTCTTAATCAAACAGGCGAAACCACCATTACAAATTTGGGATTAAACTGCGAGATGGTATATAGACCATTAACAAATAAGTATGTTTGCGCTTGCAGATATCCATAAAATTAAGGCAAAATAATAAATAAAAATAAATCTTCAATTTAAAAGATATGAAATAAGGCAAAATTATGGGATGTTTAAAGAAGGAATATTGTGCTCGCTCGGCTTCGCCTCGCTCTGCTCACAATTGCACTCATTGTATAAGCTACTTTAGCTTGTGCAATCGCTCGCCTACTAATCTTGCTTCGCTTTGCTCAGTTGTTTTATTCTGCAAATCCTCAATCCATTTGTACATGGGTTCATTGGATTTTAATTATAGCAACTGACTTAAATAATTCCCCAAATTGTCAGTTGATATATTCGAGAGAACAAAAAACTATGGGGGATATTTTGGTCTCTCGCTATAGCATGTTAAAATAAAAAGCAGAATTAAAAAATAAATCTATCCCAAAAGCGCCTGAGCTCTTTTCTGAAGTTCTTTCGCAAGCTCTGCTTTTTTCACTTCCATTTTTCTGTCCTCTTCTTGCTTGTATAATTTAATTCTTTCTTCAAAACTTTTTTCAAGATTTTTTCTTATTATCTGCTCGCGCGCTTTTATCTCCTCAATCATCTGATTATGCGCGCGCTCTGCAAATTCTTTCTGAATCTTCAGTCTTTCATTTTTTAGTTTTTCCTCTTCGCTCTTCCTGAAAATAGAAAATCTATCAGCAAGTTTTCTTTTTTCTGCAGATATATCCAATGCCCTTGCTCTTTCTGATTCCAAAACGCTTTTTTCTTTCAGTGCAATTGCATTCGCCCTCGATTTATACTTTTCATTAAGTTCATTCAGCTTGGATTTTAATTTCTTTTCCTGCTCTTCAACTGCCTCTTTTGCCCTCGAAACAAAATCCCTTTTTACAGAATTATGTATTTCTCTTTCCTTGAGCTGAACCGCTCTTGCAAGGCGCTCATTAAACTCATTTTTCATCCTTTTTCTGAGCATAATGCGCTCTCTTAATGAGCCCTTATTTAATTCCCCTGATAATTTTCTTCTCTTCTCTTCAAATTCTTTTTCAAGCTTTTGTTTTTCATTAATAACATGATTTTTAAGTTCATTGTCAAATCTTTCGCCAAACGCTTTTTTTAACTTTTCTGTCAGTGATTCAATTTCATTTTTATGTTTTTGCATAAGAATGCTATGTTCCCTTTGATGGTTAAGCATTTCTTCATGCTTTATTTTTGACTGTGCAAGTATCAATCCCCTATTCCTCTCTCTTTGATTTACAGCAAGCTGTATTATTTTTTGTTTATTCTGCTCAAGTTCATATTTTTTCTCTGATAGGTTTTCTTTTAGAGTTGTATTAATCTTTTGTTCATGAACAAATGCGCGATTCAAAGATTCAACTCTCTTTTCAAACTCTCTCTTCTGTTTATCCCCCTGCTCTGTAAGCATTGAAGCAAGGCGCAAATTAAACTTAGCTTTCATTTCTGCAGAAACCTCTTTTCTGTAATTATTGAATGAACTGATAATCTCATTATGCGCTTTTTCTGAAAGCTCTTTTTTTAATTTCTGCTTAAATTTTTCTGCCTGTGTTTTTTCGTCGCGCTTCTGCTTGTCAAGTTCTGCTAATTTTAATTCAAATATTTTTTGGTTATTATGCTTCTGCTTCTCAAGATAATCCATTTCTTTTGTAAGAGATTCATGCTCTTTTGATTTTTCAAAATCTGCCCTGTTCAACTTCTCTTTTAATCTTTTTTCAAGAGCAAGCTTCTGATTTCCAATCCTTTTCAAATTGCCTGCAAAAGAGATTCTTATTCCATCTTCCTCCTTTTTAATCCTCTCTTTATACCTGCTTATTTCTGTTGTAAAATGCTTTTTCGACTTTTCTTCAAGAAGCTTCTTCTGCCTTTCAAACTCCTGATGATACTTCTGTTTTATTTTTGAGACATAGTTATAATCAAACTTTGCCCTTTCTTCTTCAAACCTTTTTCGCAATTCTATTGAAAATCTCTTTCTAACTTCTCTATGCAAGTCAGCATCAACCTCTTCATGATATTTCATTTCCAGTTCTTCCTTTTTTTTCTGATATTCTTCCTCGAGCTTTCTTTCAATATCTTTATATTCAACCTCAAGCTCTCTTCTCCTGATAGAAATCTCTTTTTGAAGATCCTCGTTCAGCTCTTTTTCTTTGTTTTTCACTTTCTGCGATAAATCAAGTTTCAACTCTTGCAAAAAATTCTGAAAGCCCTCATAAATAGCAAGCACTGTCCCAGAATCTGTTTTTTCTTTCTTCTTATCACTCTCGTTAATTTTAAATTTAATATTCTTCATCTCTTTCCTAAGCTGCTCGCTGGTATCTTCAATAGTACTCTCAATATTTTCAACTTTTTTCTCTATTTTTTTCACAGGAGATTGTTTTTTTACGAGATGTTTTTTAAAAATCATCTCCCTTAAATCACCGAACTGCTTGGTTATCTGATTGACAGAATTCGTGTCCTTAAGCCGAGATTTTATCAATGCGGCTTCTTTTTCAAAATCTCTTGTCAGCCCTTTGGATTCAAGAAAATTAATTTCTCTTTTTATTTCCTCCAGTTTGTTTATCTTTGACTGAAAAGAATAAAAATCATTTTTAAGTTTATCCTCGCTAATCTTTGATTTTTTTGCGTGTTTTTTCATTTTCTACCCTCTTTTTAAAAATACCTGATTTTACCCCCATATTCCCATAAATAATTAGACATCTTTATTTTTATAGGTTTTGGTTTTATTTCAGTGGATTTTTTCCTTCATGAGTATCAAGCTCTTTCTGAAGTTTTACTGTATCATAATAGCCCCTTGCGTGCCATTCTTTCAGCTTATTTCTTAATTCCTTTATTTCAGAGGCATGAACTTCCTTTCTCTTTATTCTTTTCTTGATTTTTCTTGCCTCGTGCCTTACAGCTCTTTTCACCTTTTTATGCACTTTCTTTTTCTCTTTTATTTTTCTCTTTTCTGTGTGCTTTAATTCTTTAATTTTCCTTTTCTCTGCCCTTATTCTATATTTTTCTTCTCTTCTCTTCTCTCTTACCATTCTTTTCTCTGCTTTTCTTCTTTGTCTTTCCTCTCTTTGCTCTTCTCTTAATTTTATTCTTTCCTGTTTTTTTCTTGCTTTCTTAATTCTTCTAATCTCTCTTGTCTCTGCTCTTTTCTGCCTGAACATTGAAATTCTTCTGATTATTCCAAGCCAGAACAATCTTCTTTTTCTCGCTCTTTCTTTTTTCCTTGCTTCTCTTATCTTCATTTTTTCCAATTTTCTCTTTTCTTTTTCTGCTTTCCTTATCTCTCTTGCCCTTATTCTCTCCTGTTTTCTCCTTAATTTTTTAGCGAGTTTTCTTTTTCTATTCAATTCTTTTTCTGCTTTTCTCTCTACCCTCGATTTTTCTTTCTGTGTCCTTAAATGCATTTTATGAACTGCTTCTTTCAATTTCTTTTCATGCCTTCTCGCAGAATAATTCTCAATTGCCTGTTTGAGATTTCTCTCAAGCAACGCAGTATTATAATATGCCTTTGACTTCCATCCTCTTAATTTCGCAGAAAGTGCCATAAGAACTTTGCTTTTTCTTGAAATATGTCTGACTTGTCTTTTCTCTGATTCTTTTATTCTCCTCTCTGCCTCTTTTCTCATTCTCCTATCAATTCTTCTCTGTCTTATTCCTGCAACTGCTCTTCCTATTTTTATTCTTATATCAATTGCAGGAAGTTTGAATCTTGGCATTTTGAATTTAGGCATTAATGCAGATAAGCTCCACACCTTTCTTGATTTTATTGGCTTTCTTGCAGAAATTCTGCGTTCTTCATATCTATGCCTGAACGCTTCCTTGCTATTTTCATAAATCAGCAATGCAACTAATAAAATAAGCAGCAGCCATAAGAAAATTTTAAAGTATAAAAGCCAGTCAAAAAATGTTCCTTTATCCTTGCATACAGGACACGCGCCTCCGCAATCTGCATTAACCTCGTCATAATTCTTTATTCCGTCATAACAATAATCACAATAACCTTCAAAATCAGTTGCAACAAGCCCTATATTAACTGTTTTTACTCCGCTTACAGCATAATCTCTCATTCTTCCTATAAGCTTATTTGAGTCAGCATCATAAACCTCAAGATAATCCTGGAAGCACCATTTTGTCTGTTTAAGTTTTACTGCTGAATGAATAGAACACTTCCTAAATTCAACTGTCTGATTAAGAATATCATTAGGACTGAAACAGACTCTCTGCTGTGTTCCTGAAAGTGTAGGATTTCCCCTTAAAACATCTGCAATATTATACTCTGCAAGGCAAGTGCTCCAATCAGAACATACTAAATTCATTACTCCACACTCTCTTCTATACGGCTTGTTAATCTGCGTTCCGCACTCATTTAAATCGGTGCAGTTTTCTGCATAGCTGTATCCTCCTGCATTTCCTTCGCACGACGTCCAGTCACATCTCCAGTTTTCAATGCATGGACCGCAATTTTTTTCATCTGTTTCTGTTTTTCCACATCCATCAGTTCTTGTTCTAGTTTGTTTATTTTCTGCATTGCACTCACTCCAGTCACTCCAAGCACTCCAACTTGGGATGCATCCTTTATTATGCACTAAAAAGTTATTCGCAAAAAATACATTGAATTTATCAACACTCTTTAAATTATAAGTTTGAATTTCTCCAGGGAAATAATCGATTGATTTAATCTCAATTAGATTTCCTTTGTTATCAAATAAATAGTCTCCAATTTCTATTTTTTCTATTTTTGTTCCTGCTAAAGAAGATGAACCTAAATCTTTTTCAGCCTTTTCTGGATTTATTGATGCCCATACGAAATTTCCGTTTTTCTTTTTTATGTAAAATGGATGTTCGTCAGTGACATTTACCAGATTATTTATTGAATAATATCCCTCTCGCACAGGCGATTCTAACTCTAAAACTTTCGCAGGCGCAATTGAATTATTTCCAAAATCATAAGACAAAATTTCGTCGCCGACTTTGACATTTTCAATATTCTTCTCACTTCCATTTTCCATTAATACTTTTGTTCCAGCAGGGAAACAGCTTGTTGGACCCCCAGTACAATCCCCGCAACTCTGACTCTCGCTTTCAATGCATCCACTTGAATCTGTTCTTGTTCTTGATTGTGTGCATAATGCTGAGCAGGTGCTCCAATCACTCCATGCGCCGAAGTCAGCAGAACAAATCTTTAAATCCTCATGTAAAGCAGAGCCAATTATGTCTGTGAAGTTATTATTGCTTAACCATGCATTCCATTTAACATAAAGCCCAAAAGTATAATTCGCAATTATATGTGCCCTGTAATTTCCAGCAGAGATTTTTGTAATATTTGCACCTGGATAAAAAGAAGTTCCATTATCATAAACAATTCCAGCAGAATTTGTTGCATTCACACTTATATTCAATGAATCATAAGCATAAGTGCCTGTTGAATTAACTTTTGAAATAGCCATGTCAATTGTCGCAGTATCTCCGTCATAATAAACATTAGCTCCTACAACGCTCCTCTGCCCAGATTCTGTAAGTGTTGTTTTATACTGCACAATTGAAACATTAACTTGTGAAGAATTAACTTTAATCACATCAGATGTTGAAACCGAATAATTCGCGCTGATTGCCCTTGCACCTACACTTAAAGTGCTTTTAGCAAAACTTTTTGTGCAGTGTCCAGAAGCATTCGTTGCAGAGCTTCCTAAATAAGTTGAACCATCATAAAAATAGCAGGTTGCAGATGAAAAGCCAGTATCTGTTCCATTTTCAAAAACTCGTGCAACCAACGTTATGCTGTTAGGCACTGCACCTCTGTCATCTTCTCCAGAAATCAAATCATTTCCTCGCGCAACTTCCTGATTATTTAATGGATAGGTAATATTTATCGCAAGATTTTTTGTTGTTGATAAAATCCCAAATCTGCCTGTAATCGTGCTGACTATATACTGCCCGACTGCGGCAATTCCCCCAATAAATCTCTGCGAGAAACTTGCAGAAGTTGAATTTGTCTGTGAAAAAGAATCCTGTTTTATATCCGCACTATAACTTGTAGAACTACCCTGATATGCAGAAAGATAAGGCAGAAAAATAAAAATAATTAGCGAAAAACATGCTATGTATAATAACAACTCTCTAATTTGTTTCATTCTCTTTTTTACTAATTCAAAGAGCTGTTTTTGGTATATAAATATTGTGCAGTGCGACGCATATTTTGCAAAAGCAAAATTACTCTATAAAAAAGTTTAAAAATAAGAAAATTCTAAAAAAACAATGGTTCACAAATATTACTTTAACTTACAAGGAGAAGATCCGAGAAAAGAAATAGATTTAGGATTAATTAATTTTGACGGAACTGAAAGAGAAATAGATGATGATTTATTGAGCACTGAATATACTATTGAAAGAAGTAGAGCTATGAGAAATAGATGTGCAATTCCTGTTTTTAAACAAGGAAATGAAGAATCATATAAAAGCAGAATAACAAATGATTATCGGAGATTAAGAAAAGTAGACAGGACTGCTTTAAATATGACTGCTAGATGGGCAAATGGTGCTTTGAGTGATTTAAGCATAGCAATTTAAACACCTTTAATTTTATTCTAACCATCTGAATAAATATGATTGTTTATCTCTAACACCCCATAACTTTCCCTTATTTTAGGTTTGTTCATTGGTATTTTTTACTTTAGGATAACTTAAAACACTTAAATGACTGATGTATAAACGGATTAAGGGTTTGAGAATAAATCACACTTCAATTCTTACCCATAACCTTTAATTATCCTAATTCTCTAAATTTTTATGCCAAAAGATAATTTCAATTTTCGAAAAACAAACCAGCTTAAAAAAGCAGACAAGAGCATAAGGCAAAAATGGGATGAAAAGATAAATAAATTATGCGAAAAAATAAATAAAAAAGACGATTATTACACAACCTCGAGCTGTTCTGGAAGAATACTCTTGTTGATTGATTCTGAAGAAAAAACAGATAAATTATTTCTGAATGTCTGGCACGAAAAAATAACTTTTAATGAATTAAAAAAAGCAATAGAATTAATTAAAACAGACAAAACTATTTATTTCAAGCAAGACCCTTGCATATTGCATATAGCATGCAGAACTCTTGAAAATGCGCAATCTCTATGCGACTTGGCAATAAAAAAAGCCAGCTGGAAAAGATGTGGAATAATTGCAACAAGAAAGAGATTTATTGCAGAGCTTAATTCAACTGAAAAAATTGAATTTCCAATTATTCAAAATGGAAAGTGCATTGCAAGTGATGAATTTTTAAATGTAGTTGTGAGCGAAGCGAATAAAAAGCTTGAAAAGTCATGGGAGAAAATTGATAGGCTGGAAAAGGAAATTTAAATTATTCAAACGGGCTGTCGTGCGAAGCCATGCCGTGCGCTTTTTTATAAACATCAAAAATTGTATAACAAGTTTCAGAAGCATTGTCTTCTGCAAGCTTTCTTATAAGCCTTTCTGCAAAGCTGTCTTTTTTTATATCATCTAACTCTATTTTTTCCTCTGGCTTTTTCTCCTCTTTTTTTGATTTTTCCTCGCTTTTTCCAAATAATCCAAAAAGCGCAGTAAATGGATTTGTATCAACTGGCTTTTCTTTTTCTTTTTGTGCTTCTGATTTCTCATTGATAAAATGGTCAATATCTTTTTTCATCTCATCCAAGCTTTCGGTTGTTGTACCTTCAATTAATCTAAACATATCATTTATTTCTGATTTTTTAAGCTCATGGTTGAAAAAATCAATTTCCTGTTCATTCAATGCATATGCCTTAAAATTAACAGTTGCTCTTCCGCCAAAAACATAGTGCTGTCCGACTTTTTGAGGTATTCCCCTGAAATGAAAATTAACTGTTACAACAGAATAATATTTCCTCTTTGGTTTTATTCCTTTTGGCACTTTTCTTGTATCAATTGCTTCTTTAACTTCTAATTCTATTTTACCCATAATAAGCAATTCAAAAATAATTGTATTAAACGCAGTAATAAGCTCAGGACTTTTAGAATCATCTTTCATTTCAAGTTCTGCTGCAGCCTTTAAATACGGCTTTACCCATCTTGAATAAAGCTGAAGCATATTTGCCTGGCTTTTAAGGTAATTCTTTTCTATGTTAAATCTTTGTCTTATCTCTAATTCACTTTTAACTTTCCATTCCAAAAATTCAGCAAGGCGCGGCTTTAAAATTCTTTTTACTCTGTCATTTAAATCGATTTTATCAACATCTTTTAAAGAATTCGCCGACATAAATGCATCTCTCAAAGTTATAAAATTAAGATTTCCAGAAGTAAGCCCATTTATGCTCCCCTGTCCTCTTTTTATATCAACATTGTCCATCCATATTTGCTTTAATGCAAGAAGTCCTGCCTCTGCCTCTTCTTTATTTTTGGAGTTCGCAAGTTTGTAATGTTCGAGCCGTATTTCGAATTCTTTCAAGTCATAAATAAGATTTATAATGCTTTTAATAACTGTATTCACAGTTCCCATTGTTTCAGATACATTTTTCTGCATTATTGATTTCCTCTGCCCAATTTCTGCAAAATGCCCGCTTCCAGGAGAAGAAGTAAAATTATCTATCACTTTTTCAACTTTTCCCTTGAAAAAATTATTCATCATATCCAAAACCCAAAAATAAACCGGCTCAAGAGTTTCAGAAGGCGAATCATAAATAATCGTATGACTTCTTACTGCCTTGCGTTTCAGCTTGCCTTCTACAATCTCAGATATTGGATCTGCCATTTCACCTCATTAATTAATATAACACTCAAGATTATTTAAAGGTTCTTGTGAATGAATATTGTGTAGTATCCCGTTATTATTTCTCAACGATATAATTTTCGGATTTTTCATTTTCTCATCTTCCTTATGAAAGCTTGTGATGGCGTTTCCAGTATGTCAAAGTTTAAAGCTTTATGTGGCTTTAA
>Ga0208958_1001855_pt1 | contig 19605 bp, 16 predicted proteins | sample RifOxyB1_FD_184032 | JGI IMG/M metagenome (GOLD analysis project Ga0208958, IMG submission 184032) | Soil microbial communities from Rifle, Colorado - Rifle Oxygen_injection B1 (SPAdes) | ecosystem: Environmental > Terrestrial > Deep subsurface > Rock core/Sediment | place: Rifle, Colorado... | reverse complement strand
CAAACCGCGTACTGATCTCTTCAGCCTTGATCTAAAGGAGCTATATGATTTCCGGGAGTTATTCTTCATTTTCGCCTGGAGAGATATCAAAGTTCGCTACAAACAAACCGTAATCGGCATCTTGTGGGTCGTGTTCCAGCCACTGGTCACCATGTTGATTTTTACCATCTTTTTTGGCCGACTCGCTCGCATACCCAGTGGATCATTGCCATACTCTCTCTTCGTCCTTACCGGCCTAGTATTTTGGAACTTCTTTGCCAATTCGCTCACCCACGCATCGCTTTCGCTTGTGGAAAACGAAAATATCATCAAAAAAGTCTATTTTCCCAAGATAATCCTACCGCTTGCCGCTGTGGTCACGACCTCTGTCGATCTAGCTATCAATCTGGCAATTCTCTTTCTCTACGCTCTCTACCTAGGTTTCACCCCCTCATGGCAGGTGCTGCTCATCATCCCTATCGGACTGATTGTCATCGCTACTGCGGCTTCAGGACTAGGTTTGTTACTTGCTTCAGTCAACGTAAAATACCGTGACGTCCGCTACATCCTCCCATTTTTCATTCAGATAATGCTCTTCCTCTCACCGGTAATTTACGGCTCTGACCTCATCGATCCCTCACAGCGTATCTTTATGGCCATAAACCCTACTTCCGGAGTAATCGAAACGGTTCGTCGACTCTTTACCCAATCCAATTTTACCTTCTCCCCTGATTTTGCCGTATCAGCTTTAGTCGCCGTCGTTATTTTCCTCATCGGACTGGCATATTTTCGCCACACCGAGAGGTTTTTTGCTGATATCGTATGACCCCGATCATCGAAGTCCACCATCTAAGCAAACGTTACCGCATCGGTCGGGCTCAATCCTATTTCTCCCTAAGAGATTCAATCAACCATTTTTTTACTAAACCTCTCTTTTTAAGAAATCGGCCTCGTCAATTTTGGTCTCTCCACAATCTCTCGTTTCAAGTCGAGCCGGGCCAAGTCCTGGGCATTATCGGCAGCAATGGTGCTGGTAAAAGCACCCTCCTAAAAATCCTTAGCCGTATTACTCCGCCCACCAAAGGTACCGTCGATCTTCATGGACGGGTAGCTTCCTTACTCGAGGTGGGTACCGGTTTTCATCCAGAACTCACGGGTAGAGAAAACATCTTCCTAAACGGTGCCATATTAGGTATGTCTCAAAAGGAGATCAGAGCCAAGTTCGATGAGATTACCTCCTTTGCCGAAATTGATAATTTTCTAGACACACCCGTAAAACATTATTCCTCAGGTATGTACATGCGCCTTGCTTTCGCAGTAGCTGCTCATCTGGAGCCCGAAATTTTACTGGTAGATGAAGTGCTCGCTGTTGGGGACCATCAATTTCAAAGAAAATGTCTGGGCAAGATGCGGGATGTATCTCGAGGGGGCAGAACTGTGATCTTTGTCAGTCACAACCTCGAATCCATCAAGTCACTTTGTACCCAAGCACTCCTCCTCGACAAAGGCAGGATAATTGCTTCAGGTAGTCCGCAGGATGTGGTCTCCCGGTACATCAATAACAATCTTCAAGAAAATCAAGTTGACACCGGTCGTTATCCCATTCTCGCTCAAGATAATTCCCTCACGCTTCTTAGCTTTTCTCTTCTTAATTCCCGGCACAAACCCTCTCACACATTAATATCTGGTAATGAAATCCATTGGTCGGCATCACTAAAATTTAATCGACTTCCTCAAAGTTTCAATTTTGTCATCGCCCTGGAAAACGAGAACAACAGTCGGGTGGTGACCATCGCCAGTCAGCCCAGTCTTTCTGCCTCGGTTATCACTAAAACCGGACGCTTTACACTTGCCGGATCATGTCCGGGGATAAATCTTCAGCCGGGGTACTACCGCTGTGCTGTCGGTATCCGATTTAACGACCAGACGGTGCTATACCAACCCTCGCTTGGATTTATTACAATCCGGGACAACTCTACCTCCATGTATCCTGGCCAAAACGGCCTCGTTCGTACCGACTCGGTCTGGCATATCTCTCATGAACACTAAACTCAACCACATTATTCTTGATTGGCTCTGGCAGCACCCCGACCCCCGCTTCATCCGCCTTTGTCTTTCCGCCCTCCCCTCCTCAGACTATAAAAAAGCCCTAACTCTAGATGTCTTATGTGATGATCCCCAGCAAGCAATCACCAAACTTAAAGCTCTTGTCAGATCACCTCGTGTCAGTCGCCGTCTTGACTACCTAGATCTCCGCCTGAAGTCCGCCACTCCCACACCCAAGCTCAAAGAAATCACGATAAAACATGGCGTACACCCCCACTTCGGAGAACTTGAAAAATTAATTCGCCAGCATCGCCTGAAAACCGGAGCTGAAATAGGTGTCTTTATGGGTTATCATGCCGCACACATACTTGAAGCCTGCCGCAACCTCACTCTTTTTTGCGTTGACCTCTATGACAATATCCAAGGAGATGGATACGATGACTGGAACAGCCAGCAATTTGGTGATCTTTTCCAGACCGTCACCCGCCAAATGTCAAAATACCATCGCGCCACATTTATCCGTCTGCCCAGCCTCCAGGCTGCCAAAACATTTAAGTCAAATTCACTCGACTTCATTTTTCTCGATGCCGATCATCGCTATCCCGCCGTTAAAGCCGATCTGCGCGCCTGGGAAAAAGTCGTCAGGCCTGGAGGCGTCATCTCCGGCCACGATTACTCTCATCCCAGTTGGCCGGGAGTCAAGAGAGCCGTCGATGAGTGGGCCAAAAAAACCAGCCGCGAGATTCACCGCGGTCAAGAAACATTTTGGTACACCTACGCATGAAAACCCGTCATTGTCTCATCTGCCGCACTATTGGCAAACCCATGCGCCAGATCACCGACACCCTACTTCGTCCTCACTATAACCAAAATTACCCCCAGCCCGTACCCAAAGATATTGATTTAGGACGCTATACCATTTATCGCTGTCCCAAGTGTCTGCTTGAATGGGCCGATCCCATGGCCCCAGGCAGTAACCCCTACTACACCTGGCTGACCCGGCACCCGGGCTACTATCCAAAAGATCGCTGGGAGTGGCAACTTGTTTTTCAACTAATTCCGAAATCAAAACATACTACTCTACTAGAAGTTGGCTGTGGCTCTGGTAAATTCCTTTCTTATTGTCTCGATCATGGCATCAAGGCCACCGGCATCGATACTACAAAGGAGTCAGTTGTCGCGGCTAAAGAGCAAAAACTTAACGCCGTCTGCCTGTCGCTTGAACAATACTGCAAATCTACCACCAAAAAATACGATTATATTGTCGCTTTTCATCTCCTTGAGCACGTATCCGACCCTGTCGGGCTCATTAAACAAATGACATCACTCTTAAAACCAAACGGCCGCATTTTCCTCAGTACTCCATACATAACGGCCAATTTTCAGTCCCAGTGGTTTGATTATCTCAATTACCCGCCACACCATCTCACCCGCTGGAATATTGCCTCTTACCGGCGCCTAGCCAAGTTGTTACATCTAGAGCTGAAAGCATATATGCCGCTTGCCGCCAGGCGGACTCCGTACCAGCGGCTGATAAACCAACTTAAACTCACTGCCGCTGGGCCAGCCCTCCTGCCCACCCTGACACGGTCGCGATTCGCCCGTTTTTTACTAGCGCATCCGTCAGTAATAGTAAGGGAGATTTTTGCGGAGGTGTCGCGAGAAAGAATTGACTTGAATCTCCCAACTAAGCAAAATCAACTTAAGTCTCAAAAAGCCGACTATGTTATCTTGATTGAGTTATCATCACCCTGATATGTCCACGTTTTTTTTAGTTTCCTACGCATCTCCAGAATTTCTCCCCAGTCAGAAAGTATTGACCCGATCAGCGCTCAAATACGGAGTTGACAAGGTACTCTCCTATACTCGCAAAGACCTAGAGTCCACCTCTTTTTACCGTCAAAACAACTCGATTCTGGATCAACCCCGTGGTGGAGGATACTGGCTTTGGAAACCATACTTTATTCTCGAGACCCTCAAGCACAGCCGCCCTGGCGACATAATTATCTATGCCGATGCCGGTATCGATATCATCAGCCCGCTGGCTCCTTTGATTAAACTGGCTCAAAAAAAAGAAATAATCCTGTTCAAAGATGGCAGCCACTATCCAAATTCGCAGTGGACCAAACGGGATTGTTTCATCAAGCTCGATTTAGATGACAAAAGATATCATCTTGCACCTCACCTTCAAGCAGGCTTCCAGATATACCGCAACACTCCCAGAGTTCGACGCTTTGTCCAAGAATGGCTAGAATTTTCCCAAGACGAGCAAACGATATCCGACTCCGCCAACATCCTTGAGAAGCTCAATCTTCCCGGATTTATCGAGCATCGTCACGATCAGTCTATTCTCAGCCTCCTGGCCGCCAAATACCAGCTTGAGTTATTTCGCGATCCTTCCCAGTATGGCAAGCTTGATCCCCAGATAAATTCCCCTTATCCGACTATTACCAATCATCATCGCCAGAAAAGCTTCAGCCCGATGAAGGCACGTCAGGCTTGGTTCGTCCGGAAATCGAAAGCCTTGTTAAGCCGAATAACTTACAAACTCACCAGGCCGCTTCAGCGACTAAATTCCCATTTTGGCGCGACCGAGCAATCACGTCTATATCAAGGTTTCAGGCTATTCTACAGCCGTGGCACCTCGCTGATAGATTATATTTATGGCGGTCTCTACGAAAGGAACCTGACCACCGCCATCATCAATGAGCTACGCTATCTTCCTCACAACCCCGCCTTTGTAGACATTGGCGCAAACATTGGCCTGGTATCCCTAAGTATTGCCTCAAAGTTCCCCAAATCAAAAATATACTCATTCGAACCCGGCCCACATCAATCACGGTTGCTGAAAAAAACCATCTCCCATAATAACCTCACACAACAAATAGAACTTGCTCAAGTTGCACTAGGCGATCATCAAGGGATAGTCTCCTTCTTCGCCCATGCCAATGCTCACGCATCAGGTGACGGCCTACTCGATACAGGCCGTGCCGGCACTACTACAAAGATAGCCGTCCCCATGGACACACTCGACCACTGGTGGACCAAAAGACGTCGACCTCAAATCGATGTAATAAAAATAGATACCGAAGGATCAGAGCTTTTGGTTCTCCGTGGCGCCAGGAAACTTCTTGCTTCTCAACAACCCACTGTCTTTTTTGAGATGCAGGAAGTTAACTTACATGTTTTCCCCTATTCAGCCCGCGATATCATTGACTGGTTTACAGATAACCACTACCAAGTCTGCACTCTTGATGCGCAACCAGTGACCAAAAAAACCCTAAAAAAATTTCTCAACTCTCATGATATGTATCTTGCCCGACCAAAGGTACAATAACTCTTATTGCTATGAGAATGTCCAACCAACTCCTCCATTACTTTAACGAAATTGAACGCTTCCATTGGTGGTGGGCTGGCAGGAGGCAATTAATAAGGCAACTCACTGCCGGCCAATTTTCTCCCAGACGTCACCCGTCAATACTCGATATTGGTTGCGGTACAGGCGAAACCCTGACCTTTCTACAAACTCTTTTCCCTAGCGCCAAGCTCCTAGGACTCGACACTTCCGCCATCGCCGTCAAGTACACTCAGGCTCGTGGACACGCCACCTCTCTGGGCAATGCACTAAAACTCCCCTTTCCCAAATCCAGCTTTGACATAGTCCTCTTGCTTGACGTCATCGAGCATATTAAGGACGATACCCAAGTGCTGGTTGAGGCCAAACGAGTACTCAAACCCGGAGGACAGATCATTGTTACTGCTCCCGCCCTCCCCTTTATCTGGTCGGACCATGATACTCATCAAGGGCACAAACGGCGTTATACCAGACGTAGGATGCGTTTTCTCTCGCAGCAAACAGGCCTTAAACTTACTTTTCTAAGTTACTTCAATTTCTTTATCTCTCCCGCCATTATCACAATCCGCCTCCTGGGTAATTTAAAACACTTCAAAGGGCTTGTCAGCTTTGATTCCAATCTCAACTACTCTATAGCTTACAAACGTTTGCCAAATACTCTCCTCACACAGCTTTTTATTCATGAAATCAAGGCACTAAAATTTCTCCGCTATCCCTGGGGCATCTCTATCTGTGCCTGTTTTACCAAATGACAAAAAAAGTTCTAAGAATCTGTCTTACTCCTGTTCGCAACGAAGAGTGGATCATTCGTCGCTTTCTAGAATGCACCTCGCTCTGGGCCGACCATATTATTCTCGCCGACCAGCAATCGACGGACAGCACCCGTAAAATTGCCGCCACCTTCCCCAAGGTCATACTCATTGATAATCCCGTCACGGAAATGTTTAACGAGCACGAGATGCGCCACCGGCTTTTTGACCACGCGCGCAAAATCAAGGGAAAAAAAATCCTATTTGCTCTTGACGCTGACGAAGCCTTCACTGGAAATGCCTTTACCACCTCAGCCTGGAGAAATCTAAGCAAACTTGCACCGGGCACAATCATTGATTTTCGCTGGGCCAATCTTTACCCAGGAGCCAAAAAGTACTGGAGTCCAACACATCACTTATCAAAAGCGTTCGTCGATGACGGCAGCCCGTACCAAGCAGACAAGATCCACACCAACAACATCCCTACTCCGCCACACGCAAGGCACCACTTCATTAGTGATTTTAAGATATTGCATTACCAATACACCGATTGGCAGCGGATGAAGAGCAAGCAGCGCTGGTATCAGGTCTGGGAATGGCTCAACAGTCCCGACAAGACAGCAGTACAGATATATCGGCAATATCACCATATGGATGTAATTTCCAAGTCAGAACAGGGAACTGTTCCAAAAAACTGGTTTGAGTTTTATCATCAAAAAAACATTGATATGACCACGATCAACAAAACCCAATACTGGTGGGATAGTGAGGTCAAGCGTATTCTAAAAGACCACCCTTCAGGTTACTTCTCCTCACTTGAAATTCACAACGATTTCAAGCCAATATTTCTGTATCTTCGATTAACTCAACGTTTACATCACACAAGAATCATACGAATGGTCGATAAATTAATATCGTTTTTATTGCCAGACCCGCGTAAAAAGTGACTAGAATTTCATACTTTTCATTAAGCTTGATCTGTACCATTGTCGTCATCGTTTTTATTAGGCTCCTGCCTTCATATGGCATTACCTTTGATGAAATAGAGAACATGGGTGTCGGCCATAAGACGCTCAATTTTTACCTGACCGGACACCTAAACTACGCTGATGATCTGCCAATTCTGCCCGATCACCCTTATATCTATACCGATATATTAAAACTACCTGCGGTTCACCCCTGGCCTTTTCCCAACGTAATTTCAGCCATCAGTTGCCAGGTATTCCACAACCTGGGTTGGCTTTCCGTCATCGATGCCCACCACCTTGCCAATTTACCCTTCATCCTTTTACTCATTCTCAGTTTCTTTTGGTTTGTCAGCAAGTATTTTGGTCGACTCGAGGCCATCCTTGCCATCCTCATCTTGCTTACCACGCCGCGTCTTTTTGCCGATTATTTCGACAACATCAAAGACATTCCCCTGGTTTTTTTGTTCTCCCTCACCCTCTTTCTTTGCTTTGATTGGTTAAAAACAAAGCAAGTAAAATCATTATCGCTCGGTATCTTTTGCCTGGCTCTCACCGCTGCCACCAAACCCGATGTTATCTACATCCCCCCTATTCTACTGCTCTTTATACTTGTCTCCCGCCGTCAAATCCATCCCGCATTCTCCATCTCCTTATTAAAATCTATCCTCCCCGCCATCACAATCTCCTTACTTGTGCTTTGGCTGCTATTCCCGTTATTTTTGCCTCTAGGTTTCCCTACGCCCACAGATTATATAATCCAAGTTAAAACCCAGGCCAGCCATATCCTTCGTTATGTTTTTTGGATAGGCACCGCTCCGACCGAGGGTTGGAATCTCTACCTACCGTTATATATCCTGGTCACCACTCCTATCCTGACGCTCTTTCTCTATGCCTCCGGGATTTTTCAGAGCCTATTTCGTCCTCGGTCAGTGACTACTTTCCTCCTCAGCTGGATCGGGGTGATCGCCTTCCGTCACACCTTACCCGGCGCCCAACACTATGACGGCGTTCGCCACTTCATGGTAATCTTTACACCTCTTACCCTTCTGGCCTCGTCTGCAGTAGTTACGCTTTGTCGCAGGCGCCCGACCCGCATCCTTATTTTTTCCCTGATATTATTGGCCGCCCAAATACATGCCCTGGTAGTCTCACATCCTTTCCAAAATACATACTTCAACCAAATTATTGGCGGCTTAGGCGGCGCACAATCGCAAAATTGGCGTTATAGCCATGATTACTGGCTGTCGTCCTATCGCCATGCGATCAACTGGCTAAACAAACACACCACCGGTGACGCTGCAGTCTCCGCCTCGATCCGCCCCGATCTCCTCGTCTTCTACGATCTGCGTCCTGGGCTGTCTATCCCAGAGACAACGCCTTCGACAATCTATGTAATTAGTACCTACAAACCGGTCTCCGGAACCCTGATCCACCAGGAATCCCGCCAAGGCGGGATCGTGTATAGCCTCTATTCCCTCTCTGAATAGTTAAAATTTCCGTGCTATCATTCACCTATATGTGGCTACTTCTTGCAGCTTCATTCACTAGTACCGTCGGTCAATTCATCCTGAAAAAGGGTATGGCTCAGTTCCCTTCATTTTTAGCCAAAGGAGTAAATTTTCTCCAGATCCTCACCGTTATCTTTAACCCTCTTATCTTCATTGGGCTGGCTGTGTTTGGTGTCTCTTCCATCGTTTGGTTGAAGGTTCTGTCTCAGTCAAACTTGTCTTACTCCTACCCGATCACCGTCGCCCTCAATTTCCTCCTTATCAGCGCCGTCTCTCTATTAGTTCTCCGTGAATCCATAAATGGTTACCAGTTTCTCGGCATGATCGGTATCGTCGCCGGCATCGCATTATTCTCACTCAATAGCTAAGCATGTATACCTCGACCTACGTTGTCATCCCGGCTTACAACGAGGACGGAGAACTTACCAAGCTCGTTAGCGCCATCTCCAAGTTTGTCCCTCTATCACACATCGTCGTCGTCGACGACGGCTCACGCATCCCAACCAAAAGTTTTCTCCCCACCACGGTCACCACCCTCAGACACCGAGTCAATCTCGGCAAGGGCATGGCTCTAAAAACCGGCTGCGATTACGCCTACCATCGCGGAGCCAAGCAGATTATACTCATTGACGGTGATGGCCAGCATCACCCCAGCCACATACCCACCTTCCTTTCTCTCCTCAAATCTGGAAATCAAATCGTCTTTGGCTACCGTGACTTTCGTGGAGACTCGCCCTTAGTTCGTTCTTTCGGTAATCGCTTGCTCAATTTCACCGTCGCTAAACTCTTTCATCTGAAACTAAGTGATGTCTGGTGCGGTTACCGTGCTTTTAATGCTGCGATCTACCCTCAAATTTCCTGGTCAGCGTCCGACTACTCAGTCGACGTCGAGATGGCGATAAAGGCTGGCAATGCCAAGCTTCGCCACCACCAAATACCCATCCAAACAATTTACAATCAAGACTACAGCCCCACCAGCACCTCAATCATCGATGGTATTAAGCTGTTACTAGAATTATTTATTTGGAAAATTACTCTCAAATGATTCCTTTGCAACTTCTCTCCCTCTTGTTTGGTCTGTTTATGCTCTACTGGTCGTTCTATATTTACAAAAAACGAATTATTGCCATCTTCGAGCTTTCCTTCTGGTCCCTCATTTGGGTTTGTTTCATCATTATCGCCCTTTTCCCCGAATCCACCAAGATAGTCCTTCAAACCTTCCGCATCAACCGTACCCTCGATTTAGTCACCATTCTTGCTTTTATGGTTCTCTGGGTTGTTTCCTACAAAAACTACCTAAATAACAAAATCTTAAGAAGGAAGCTGGAGCAGCTCGTCCGTGATCTAGCCATTAAAGAAGTCAAGTGAAGATTCTACTGGTTTCGCCTTATTTTATTGACTCTTTTTCCTCTCATATTTCCATGGGTAGCGCCGTCAAGCAGGCCGTCAACCTGTCACGTCAGCACCAGGTCATAGTCTTAACCTGTGGTCGTCCGGAAAAATACCAGCGCCTAAATCCCCACCTGGAAGTAATCTCCCTCCCCGGTTGGCTGATTCCCGACCCGGTCAACTATGTGATTTCCTTTCCAATAATTTCCGCTTTTATTCACCAGCTCGACACTTTCCAGCCCGATATCGTCATGTTTTCCAAATACATGTTTTTCACCTCGCTGCTGATATCCCTTGCCAAAATCAAGGGCTACCCTGTTGTCACTACTACAGATACCTTTCCCGGGATAAACTGGTTTCCTCGTTCCAAACCGGTATCCGCCGTTATGTGGCTTTATGCCCGCATTATTGGCTTGCCTCTACTCTGGTTATCAAACAAAGTAATCCTTCTTCACCCAGGACTCGAAGCTGTTGCTAAAAAGTACCGCCTGAATACCGTCAACATACCCAACGGTGTCGACGACACCCTACTCAATGCCCAACCTCGCCCCAAAGACATAATCAAACCGAAAGGCGAATTCTGGATCGGTTTTGTCGGTCGTCCTGAATCAGTCAAAGGCATCGACTTGATTCTTAAGGTTGCCAAAGACCTGGAAAACCTTCCCCGTCTCAAATTTATCTTCATCGGCGGATCACCTGACAAAACCAGACTTGAAGGTAATCGTCTGTGCCTTGGTTTCCGCTACGATGTTGTCAATCTCTACCAATTTCTGGATCTCTTAGTCCTACCATCCTACTCCGAGGGCTGGCCAAACGTTCTCCTCGAGGCGATGGCCCAGAAAGTTCCTTGCCTGGCAAGTAATGTCGGCGGCATCCCATACTTAATCAAGCACAAACAAAACGGCTGGCTGATTCCGTCAGGTCACGCATTCAAGTTACGGCGGGCAATTTTATATTTATACCGCCATCCTTCCCTCCGCCACCGCCTGGGACAAAACGGATTTGAAACTGTTGCAAACCGTTTCGTCTGGTCCAAGCTTTTACCGCAGTATCAAGAGCTGTTTAATCGTCTACAATAACAGTCATGTGTGGCTTAGTCGGCAAAATTAATCTTCAGGATCAGAAAGTAAGTCTGACTGACATCAAGAAAATGACTGATGCCATTAAGCATCGCGGTCCTGACGATGAAGGTGTCTGGGCTGAAGGCCCGGTCGGCCTAGGCAGTCGCCGCCTAGCCATCATCGACTTAAGCAAGAGGGGGCACATGCCCATGTTTTATGCCCACAACCGCTTTGTCATTGTCTTCAACGGCGAGATTTACAACTTTCAGGCAGAAAAGTCCAAGCTGGAGAAACTTGGGTTTAAATTTCGCTCACATTCCGACACCGAAGTAGTCCTGGCTCTCTATCAGCAATACGGTGCCAGGTGCCTTGATCACCTTCGCGGCATGTTTGCCTTGGCTATTTATGACCGCCGAGAAAAAACTCTTTTTGCTGCCCGTGATCGTCTGGGCAAAAAACCCTTCAAGTATTACTTTGACGGCAACAGTTTCATCTTCGGTTCTGAGCTCAAAGCAATCCTCACCCAAAAAGAAGCTAAGAAAGAGGTCGACTATCTGGCCATCCATCATTATCTGACATACCAGTACGTTCCGGCCCCACTTACCGGTTTTAAAAATATATCTAAGCTTCCTGCCGCCCATTATCTCATTCTCAAAGGTGGCAAACTCACCATTAAGCGTTATTGGCAACTTGACTACCGCAAATCCGCCGATTACTCCGTTTCGGAATGGACTCATCGTATTTGGGACATGTTCCTCGAGTCGACTAAATTAAGGCTAATTAGTGACGTCCCTTTGGGGGCTTTCTTAAGTGGCGGCATCGACTCCAGCGCCGTGGTGGCTGCCATGTCCCAACTTAATCATTCACCAATAAAAACCTTTTCCATTGGCTTTGACGAAGCCAGTCATGATGAGACTTATTATGCCGATATGGTCGCCCGCCAGTTTGCCACCGATCACACCAAGTTGACAGTCAAGCCAGACGCGATCGACATCCTCCCCAAACTTGCCTACCATTACGAAGAGCCCTACGCCGATTCATCGGCCATACCCACATATTACCTAAGTAAATTGACCAGAGAGCACGTCACCGTCGCCCTAAATGGTGATGGAGGTGATGAAAATTTTGCCGGCTACGGTCGCTATAACGCCCTGCTGATCTCCAACTACTCGCAGCTCATACCAGCGCCACTTCGGCGAACACTTCTGCCTTTCTTTGCCAGAGAGCTTCACCATCTTCATCCCTCTACCTGGACCGAAAGGGGAGTCCGCTTCAGTAACAGTCTCAACCTCACCCTCGCCCAAAGATATCTCCAGTTCATTTGTTACTTCACCAACCAGCAGAAACTGCAGTATTACACTAAAGATTTTGCTGCCCTTACCAGCGGGCACGACTCCACCGATCTTTTGGCACACTGGCTTGCCTCAGCTCCAGCCAAAAACGCTCTTGATCAAGTTTTGTACGCTGATATTGTTTCTTACTTGCCTGATGATCTCTTGGTCAAGGTTGACATCGCCTCTATGGCCAACTCTCTTGAAGGCCGCTCGCCTTTCCTAGACCACAAATTTATGGAACTGACCAGCACTATCCCCGCCAGTCTTAAGATAAAGAATTTCAACCGCAAGTATATTCTCAAACGCACCCTCAGAGGGATTCTTCCAGACGAAATTCTCGATCGTCCCAAAATGGGGTTTGGTGTACCCATCGAACACTGGTTTAGAAAAGACTTGAAAAAGTTTGTTAAAGACACCCTTCTTTCACCTCGCAGTACACATAGACGACTAATCAGGCCGGAAGCGATAAAGGCAATTCTCGACCAGCACAATGACTCCAACATCAATCATGCCAACCATATCTGGGCATTGCTATCGCTCGAGTATTGGTTTAGAGAATATGTCGACTAAAGCTCACTGTCACTTGATTGTCGATCTGGACATTGGTGGGACGGAAAACTCACTTTTAAAAACTCTGCCCTTAATCCAGTCACCAGAAAACCACCACATCGTCATCAATTTATCCCGCCCTGGACCGATCGGTGACAAACTTCGTCAGCACGACATCCAGGTTCACGATTTAAACCTACTCCATCCCATCAAATTTCTGCCAGGGGTCACACGGCTCTATCGTTTGCTTAATGAGGTACATCCAGAGAGTTTGACTACTTATTTTATCTACTCGGATTTACTCGGCCGGCTTGTCGGCCGGTTGGCCGGCATTGATCGTATCTATTGCTTCCAACGGGGTGCCCTTCTAGCGGCCGAGCCTCTTCGAGTGCTCGATTTCCTAACTAAATTTCTGGTCACCAAGTATTTGTTTGTCTCAGACGCCCTAAGAGAGCGGGTTTCGTCCCAGCTTCACCTGCCCCGCCGCCAAACACAAACTATCCCCAACGGAATTGTTCCACCCCCCTCCCGCCGACACCAAACCCATTCAGCTCCTACTATCACCCATGTCGGTTCATTCAAGCCTCGCAAAGGCCAGGAATTTCTGCTTCAATCATTAAAAGACCTAAGGGACATTGATTATCATCTCCAGTTTATCGGCTCTGGGCCACTCCTTCGCTCATGTAAAGCTCTATGTCATAGCCTGGGGTTGGATCAGCGTGTTACCTTTGTCGGTCAAGTTACCGAGGTTGCCCAGTATTATCAGCAAACCGATATTTTTGTCCTGACCAGCCTGGAGGAGGGGATGAGTAACGCCCTACTGGAGGCCATGTCACACGCCTGTGCCGTCATCGCTCACCACTCCCCCGAAAACCGTGAAGTAGTAGGCCACACCGGCATTCTGGTTGATGTAACTAATACATCCGCCTTTGCCGCCAAACTTAGATACCTAATCACCCATCCCCAGTTACGCCGCCGACTCGGCCACCAAGCCCGTCTTCGTGTCCAGCACTACTTTCATCTCGACCGGACAATCAAATCACTCCAAGCACTCTATTCCTGATCGCTAATCTCCAAAATACTAAAAAACCCACAAGGCTGCAGCAAGCTGATTTTCCCTTGCGGGTATACTCTTTCCAGTTTGTTCACAACGTCGTCGGTGAAAACACTGTCCGATCCCCCATCAAATGCCCCGTTTTCAGTTACTATATACAGTTTTTGATATCGTTTCAGCCACTCAGGATATACCTGTAGCAACTTATCTGTCCTTCCTACATGGCGTTGATCCAAGCCATGATAAACAAAAGCCGAAATACCTGAAAAACTGTTGTAAAAAATATCAAAATCCTCCGCCTCGGTCCTTGCCAGCAGTAACTTGGGACAAATGTCTGTGTTCCACCAGTACTGATTTTGACTGCCGATATATTTCACAAAGCCGATACCCGAATACACCTGAAATAATACAAACACAAAGAACACACCCGCACCACTCCAGACGATGAATCGTCTGAGTAAGGTTGAGCCCCAGAGTTTATCTTTCAGAGACAGATGCACTCCGATCATCATCACCGCCAGAGTGATTGGCCAGACAAAAATCAACGCTCTATATGCCTGACTGTGCCATGCCAAACCTACCGTCACCAGGATTATTGATGCGTAACTGTACACCCATCTCCGATGTGCAGAATACCAGATCAACTTTAACCACAAAGGCATCATCCACAACAGAGGGTAAAACACCAGCACCTTGCCTACATAACCTCGCCACAGTCCTGGGATGCCCGGCAACAGGTCCGATGTACTGTTTAACATGCCTGCGATTTTGTCGCTTGCTTTCAAGATGGTTTCGTTTAAAGGTGCAAATAAACTTACATTTAGATTCGTTATCGTAACCGGTATCAAATTAACCCGGATCTCACTCGCGAGCAACAGCTCTGGCTGCTCCATCGTGGGTAAATTTCTGACTGTGTCCGGCACCGGACCAGACACGCCGGGAGACGAAATCGTGCGGCCGGTGTAATCACCGACCCAATATCTCACCAATCTAGTCAACAGAAGCGCCACTACCAGCATCGCCACCAAGCTGACGACCCTCCTGCTTATCTGCCTCATCTCCAGCCAGGACATCGCCTGAGATAGTACAAAATAGGGCAGCAACACTATTGCCAGTGGGTGCAGGTTGTAATAAACGATCACCCCTATCAACAATGTCGGCCACCCCAGTTTATCTTTTCCAGCCGCATACCCATCCAACAACAGGAATCCGATCAGCATCCAAAAAGACGGCACTACCCAAAAAGAGCCATGAATCGAACCGTCTCCAATAAATAACCCCGCACTCAATAGTGTAAGGGATAATAAACCACCCTTGAGTCCTCTTCTGTTTAGCCAATAGATCAAGCTGCCGACATAAAACAACTTACCCCAAAAAAAACTACTTAAAAAAACCAGTACTGGTTCGATATCCGACAAGCGGCTCAGCCAACCAAATATCAAATTATATGACAAATAATTAAAGTGTGTCCCTTTATTGATGTGCAAAACGTCCGGCCATCCGCTGCCGTACAAAACGATTTTTTTTATCCCGTAAAGATAGCTATAGCTATCATCAAATCCCACCGGAACATTACCGGTGCGGTCCAACAAAAGTGCACTAATCAGCCATTGAAACAGTAATACCGCCCCGGCGGCTAGACAGATAGCGGTCACCCTACTCCCTCCTCGAACACCTTTGTAAATCATAAGCTGTTTAGCGCCGGCAGCAGCTTTTCTCTGACTAGTCGTTCCGTCGAGTTATGTTTCAAAACATATTGTTTGGCATTACTTCCCCATTTGTTTATTTTTCGCCGATCTATATAAGTCTGCTTAACGATCGTGACAAATTTTTTCCAATCATCATCACACGCTATCCCCCCATTACTCTTCTCCAGGTATCCATTTGGATCTACACTCAGCGAAATTACCGGTAAACCTAGAGCTGACGCTTGCAAAAACACGTTCGGAAAACCCTCACGCGATGAAGTGTTCACCATTATTTTTGACTTATTGATCAGCTCCCAAGTATCCAGCCAATCCACCCCCCTAATCCACTCGAGGTTTTTAATTTCCTTTGCTGCCTTAACATACTCATTTCTAATCCACTCATCACCATCCTCATACGCTACCACCGTGACCTTAACTGGCGCAATTTCCCGAGCCAACTTAAGATACAAGTCCGGACGCTTGAACCCGACCAGCCTTGTCATTGCCACGACGCCACTCCTTTCTGTCTCCAATCGTCTGTCGGTCCCAACCGGCACGCCGTTTTCCATCTCCAAAATTTTGCCCCGACATATTTGGCTTACATGTTCCGCCTGAAACTTGTTTTGAACCACAACCAAGTCCGCGCGTATCATGGCAAAACGAAAATAGCTCCACCACCAATTACTTGCCAGGAAATTATTCCCGGACGGCGCCACGTCCATATCGTGTGCCACCATATATACAAATTTTGCTTTTTTCCACCGTGACCATAACCAACTCCAAAAAGTCAAAATACCCGCCGCTCGCTGGATTACTATCTCTGGTCGAGCAAACCACAACTTGCTCATCGATCGGCTAAATATACTCCATCTATCGATCACGACGATTCTCAACTTTCCCTTACTAAAGTCATTTTCTTTGCCCGTAACTACCAATCTCACCTCATGTGTACCACTCTTAGCCAACTCACTTGCTATCAGATACATCTGTACTTCCGCCCCGCCTACAGGCTTATTTTTCTCACCTCCCAGTACCAGCGGTCCTGAACCCGGGGCGATAAATACTATCTGCATTGCCATAGAATAATCTCTGCGTCTATACTAAGCAAGTCTATGTATCTAATCATCCCCACGCTGTTAAAACTCGTCCTGGCTGCGCTCTTTTATGGATCAACCGATATTGTTAATTTTCGTGGTGCCTCAGAAGCTCTGCTTACCAATCACGCCATCAAACAAAACTACTTTGCTCCGATTCTTTCCGCTCTGGCTGCCCCCAGACTCCTCGAGGATCTATACGGTATACCCTTTAGCTTCACTTTTAAGGCACTACCCATACTGTCAGAACTAGGCATCGGTTATCTAATTTACCGTTTTTCCCTCACCTTTACCTCCTCCACCAAAGCCAAAATTATCACCATTTTCTACCTACTTCATCCCATCAATCTCTATATTTCCGTTTTCCATGGCCAACTTGACTCAGTCGCCATGCTCTTGATTCTCCTATCATTTTATCTACTTACTACTCGAGGGCATCTGTTGTCCACCACAATTGCCGCTGCCTTTTTCTCGCTCGCCATTGGTCTCAAAGTGTTTCCTGTTTTGCTTTTACCGCTTGTCCTCGCCTTAAGGCAAATCACCTGGTCCACAAAGCTGAAATTCCTTATCCTGACTGGTATCTTATTAAGTCTCCCCGCGCTGATTTATTTGCCAGAAATTTTACCCTTTATCGATTACTTTCGCGGACCTTTATCTTATCGCTCATATGGCATCCTCGGTTTGGATGGCGTCCTTTCCCGATATTCTCACACTCTACAACTCCTTTATCACAACCACTTACTAGTCATCATCCTCTCCGTGCTCAGTTTTTCGGCTATCATCACCTATCTTCGCAGTCTCTCCTTGTTTGATAGCTTGCTGTTAAGCCTTGTCGGTCTGCTAGCTTTCAGTACTTCCCTCGCCCCCCAATACCTCGTCTGGCTGGTTCCTCTGCTATTTCTTACTCGTTCCACCAATGTCTTGATATTCAGTTACTGCTTCAGTTTATTTCTCCCCTTGCTTTACCTATTTACAGCTGATAACTCCGGCACCTTCGCCGCCCTGATCCCCTTTAGTTTTCTTACACCTGATCTACGTTTGTATCAAATTTACTTCAAAGATATTCAAAACATCTTTGAAACCTACATCCGCTGGCAGGGGCTCGGCTACTTTCTTATCCTTTGGTACTTTTACCTGGCATTTTTCTCAAAAAGTACTGCTAATCTAAAAAATCACATCACCTTCCGTCTTCACAATCGATTTATTCTTATAATATTCTTACTCATTCTTGCAGCTCACTCAGTCACCTTGAGCCTTGAATACGTCACTCATAGACTGCCCCAGAATCAATTTAGCGAAAAATTAACCCCTGGCTCGAGCCTTGCCCAGTCTGCCCATATGCTTTATGGCCACAATCTTTCTCGCAAGATTACAGTTCCTGCCACTCTAAACCTTAGGCAAATCTACATCGATGGTGGCAGTCATCTCGAGGTTCGGGTCAACGATAACCCCCCAGTTCATTATTATGGCAATCAACACTGGGAATATCACGGGGGATGGCGCAACTCCAGAGGTTCTTTGCCCATTGAGCTCATGCCAAGTGTTGACAATCAACTCTTGATTACTTCAAACATGTCTACCATCCGCCCGGAATACTTCATCAATATCGCTACTAGCTCTGCCCCAATTAGCCTTGGCATCCCTCCAAAGATTCTGCCTCAAGGGCCGTCATGCACCGACCGATTTAGCGGTGACTGTAGCTTCACTCATTTCGTACCCGGTTCGTGGCACCCAACTATCGTCGAGATCATTACTCTTCTCACTCTCGCTCAAGGCTATTTATTCTATCGCTTTAGATCAATTTTGACCTCAACAAATACTCGCATGCCCAACTAGTCCATCTCAACAGCGGCTTTATTGACGCAACCGTGATCGCCAGTAGGAAGGGCAGTGCCTGCTCCACCACCCGGATATCAATTCCGATCGGTATTAGGAAACAAATCGTATTTACGGATGCCAAGGTAATCAATACCAGCGACCAGCGTTTCTTTATTATCGTGTAAGTTAAGCCGATGACATGAATCAACCACAGCCAGTTACTGGTAGACCCCATCAGATCCGCAAACAGCCTTCTTTTGATCCCCAGCATCAATATGACCCCGTTTGTCATCCTCGAAACCACTTCAGTTGGGCTATGCAGCCTAAAAAAATACTCAAAAGTAGTTACCTCCGTCCCGGAGTATCCGTCTTTCTCAAACTCAGCCGCTGTCGGGCAGCCTTCACAATCTATCTTTCGCACTAAAACAAATTCATAATTCCTCTGAAACTTGGCCTGGAAATCCGAAAAATATGTCGCTTTTCCAAACACTTCCTGGTTGTATCTCAAATAGGGCATAAACAACAACACGGGCAGGGCAACAATTACCACGAGCTTGCCCAAATTCACCCGTTTCCATAAACCATAGTAAATGATTAATGAAACCAAAAATGGCACTGCCATAAACCGAAGTAGAAGCGCCCAACTCATTAAACCCGCTATCGCAATTATTTTCAGCCATCCATCTTTCTTTGATCCCCGATACACGATTAAATACACCAAAAGCATTAGTACGCTGGCATACATTTCCTCTCGTAGGCCCCGCACACTCATCCCTACCAATAATGGATTTATGGCCATCAACATCGCCACCGCCGCCACTTCTAGCTGACTCAAATATCCTTTAAAGGTCTTTACGGTTAATCCGATAAATATCATCGACCAGGCAATACTGGCCAGTCTTATGGCCATTACTCTCCCGCCCAGCAATTCTATTCCTTGGATCCACCAAACATACAACGGTTCACGCACCCCGGTCCTGTACCACCCCTCACTTGTTTCTGCTAAAAGTTTG